>VFQN01001062.1_pt1 | contig 48224 bp, 58 predicted proteins | sample 3512371 | NCBI WGS metagenome assembly VFQN01 (sample SAMN10412370, study PRJNA504923) | tailings metagenome | isolation source: Replicate 2 from Balatoc abandoned mine | place: Philippines: Itogon, Benguet | collected 2017-08-28
TCAAGCGCCTGCGCGCCACCGAGCTTGCGGTGATGGATAATCCGACCACGAAGCGTCTTCCGTCTCCCTCCACCTCCGGGGGAGGGTCGCGCGGTAAAGCTACGCGGGGCGGAGGCGCTTCGCGCGTCGATCCTTACTCCCGCCCGCACAAGCCCACCCTCGACGAGATGGGTGTGGCCTCCTATCACGAGGTGCTGCCGGATCGTCCGGGCAAGGCCAAGCGCCGCGGCGGCGGCGACGCACCGCACTTCCCCGATCTTGATTCCATGGGACCCGGCACCGAATCCGTGCCCTATCGCGAGGGCGCCACACCACCGAAACGCCAGGGCGATGGCCCGCGCTCCAATGCCGGCAAGGCCGGCCAGCGCGGCGGCTGGAGCAGCAAGAAGTTCAGGAAGTAGTCGTAGCGGCGTGCTCAGCCGGTGCGCGCAATGCAGGCGCCGCAAAGCCGGTGCGCTCCCTCTCCCCGCCTGCGGGGAGAGGGTCGGGGTGAGGGGGAGGATCCACGAGCGCGGACTCGTGGAAAGCCCCCCTCACCTGACGCGCTTCACGCGTCGACCTCTCCCCGCGAGCGGGGAGAGGTGATCTGCGCATGCCGCACAAGCCTTTGACGCCGCATGACTTGGGCCGCCTGCTCGCGTAAATCGGCATGATGCATCTCGCTCGCGCCCTCGCCTGCCTCGTCCTCCTGCTTGCCGCCCCCGCAGACGCCGCGCCGAAAAAGCCCGATCCGGTCGTCGCCTGCACCGGCCCGTTCGCGAAAGGCGTCACCCATGCGAGCCTGGTGAAAACCTTCGGCACGCGCAACGTCGCCATCGAACGCGTCGGCATCGGCGAAGGCGAAATGCAGACAGCGAGCGTGATCTTCCCGCGTGATGCGGCGCGACGTATTGAGGTGCTGTGGATCGACGAAAAGCGGCGGCGCAATCCGTCCGAGATCCGCACCGGAATCGACTCGACATGGCGCACCGCGCACGGCATCCGCCGCGGCCTGTCGCTTGCCGAGGTCGAGGCCCTGAACGGACGGCCGTTCAAGCTCTACGGCTTCGGCTTCGATTACGGCGGCACGACACTGGACTGGAACGGCGGCGCGCTGGCCACGCAGGCCGGCGGCTGCACGTTGCAACTGCGCTTCATGATGCGGGAGGGCGCGGACAATGCCGGGGTTTACATCGGCGAGCAGAGCCTGATGTCGGACAGCGAGGCGATGCGGAAGGCTGACCCGGTCGTGGATGCTGTGATGTTGAGGTTTGGGGAGTGAGGGCCTTTCCGCGACTCTACAAAATTCCTATAGAAATATATTCCTATATCGCCCTCATTCTCGCGAGGCGTCGTCCGAGCGGAGCGAGGTGCGGCGCCTGCTGTTTGCCTCGCACGCAGCCACGGGATGTCTGATTTGCGCCGCTCATCAAGATGCGAGATGCATCGTGAGGATAATCCGCCGTGGCTGTTTGAGATTCGAATCCGCCGCTGCCCGAATGCCGCTCGCGCGAAAGCGCGAAGCGCGTCTGCCATCACACGCGGGGACCCAGCACAATCGCGTCCATACAAGTTGGTCCTGTCTGGATTCCCGCCTTCGCGGGAATGAGCGGAGTATGCGGCGATCCTCGCTGCACACATCAGCCACAAGCAAAACGGCCCCGCATCTGCGAGGCCGTCTGCATTCCAACGCTGGTCAGCGCAGCGTGCGTTAGCGGCAGACCCGGCGGGTCTTCACGATCACGCGGCCGCCCGGCGTCACGGTGCGGCTCTTCATGACGCGGCAGGTGCGGGCATAAGAGCCGCGATAGCCGTGACGATGACCACGATAGCCGTGATTGTAGGTCGGGCCGACGCGCACGCCAACGCCATGCTCGCCGGCGCGGATGTTGACCTGCGCGCTAGCGGGGGCAGCGAATGCCACCGTAGCAGCGGCGGCGGCGATCAGGAGCAGTTTCTTCATGCGGTTCATCCCTCTGGGGTTTCGATATGGCGGCTTAACGGGTGCGCGCCGCCATCGTTCCGGAATTGGCGCAAACTTTATTTGCCGGCTTCGAGGGAACGTTGCTGTCCTGACTGACCGTTCATCGCGCCCGTAAAATGATGAGTCACACCGGCGCCCGCAGCGCGGCTCATTCCTCATCGAAGGCGAGATAGCGAATGATCCGCCACCGGCCATCGGGCTCCTTGCGCAGCACATCGAGCCCGGGCTCCACCGTCTTCGTGGCGTTGCCGCTTTCGCTGTCGCGCACGGTCTGCGTCCACACCACGCGCGCAATCGCGATGTCGCCGAAGACGAGGATTTCGCGGATCTCCAGCGCGTTGTGAAAGCTGCGCTTCGGATCGGTCAGCGCGGTGGTGAGAAGCTCGCATTGCCGCGCATAGCCGCGCTCCGGCACGCCCCGATAGCGCGCGGCGAGATCCTTCGCGAACAGGTCGCAGACACGGTCGGCACGGCGCGCGTTGAAGTCGTCGGTCCATTGCGCGAAGGCCGCGCGGATATCGGCTTCGGCGGAGGCTTGTGCGGCGGCGAGCGAAGCGAACGGGATGGCGAGCGCAACAAAGAGAAGCGCCGCGGCCGCGCGCATAGCTTATGCCTCGGCCGGCGCGACGGTGGCGCTCTGGCCGCTGCGCTGCAGTGCTTCGGCGACGAAACCGGAGGCCTTCATCTCCTCGACGAAGGCGCGCAGATAGCGCGCGCCGATGGCGCGGCCGGGCTTCGTGCCCATCGCCTGGCGGATCTGCATGAAGCTGTCCGGCAGCAATCTGAGGTCTGGGTTGGTGTCGAGATACTTGCCGATCAGCTGGCGCACGCCTCCCATCGCATCGAGCTTTTCGCGCGCGAACACGCCGGCGAGTTCGGCGGCGTCGGGTGGCGGCATCCGCACCAGTTCGGCCTGCTTCAGCGTGCGGGTGAGGAAGAGGTCGTAGGCCGATTTCGCCGTCACCAGGATGCGGCGGCCCGGATTATCGAGGTCGGCGACGCTCCGGTACGGCGCGTCGCTGCGCACGAGATAGGTGCCCTCGATCAGGACATAGGGCGCAGTGAAGGCGATCTCAGCGGCACGCACCGGCTCGATCGCAAGAAAGGCGACGTCCCACGCCAGCGGGTCAGGCGGGATCGCCTTCGCTGCCTCGAATACGCCGCCCGCTCCCGTGAAGGAGACGAAATGCGCGGGCACGCCCAGTCTCCGCGCCAGCTCGCGGGCGAGATCGGAGGCGACACCGCGCGGCTCCTGCTCGCTGGGCCCGCGCTGCGCCAGTACGCCGTTGCCGTAATTGATCGCAACGCGCAGCACGCCGGCCGGCGCAAGATCCTTCACAACGTCGGCGGGCGCCATGCTCATGCGATCGGCTCGTCAGACGCAGTGTCGATTATTTGTTGAATTTCAGCGCGCGCGCGTCGGCGTCCATCTCAAGGCAGGTCAGCAATTCCACATAGCTGCCGGAGCCCATGCCCGCGGTCCGCGCACACACGGTACGATCGCCCGCCGGATATTTCGACCAGTTGGCCTCGAGCTTCTGTCGCGCGGCATTCTCCTCGGAGATACAGCGACCGTAGCGCTCGTTCAGGCCCGGGCTGTCCATCCCGCCCTTGCAGGTCGGCTCGATGTTGAAGCGCGGCAACGCGTCGGATGCGGCGATGGCGAACGGCAGCAAAAGCACGAGCGGCGTCGGGAAGGCCATGGATGCAGTCTCCGGATATGTGGGGACGAATGTAAAGCATCGTCCACTAAAGGGAAATTACAACCGCGGGATTTCCGCAGGGCTTTCGGCGAAAGCTGTGGCAATGTTAAATTGGCGTTGCAATGCCAGTTCGCAGCGCCACCGCACAGGAGCACGTCATGGCGAAGGGTCAAGCACGATCGAACAAGGAAAAGAAAAAGCCGAAGGCTGATGCCGGAAAGGTCAAGCAGCAATCGGCTTACAAATCGGCCCAGGGTCCGGCCGGAAAGAAATAGCAATCATCATGCGCGGGCGGGAAACCCCGCGCATGATCAAAACCGGCCCTCAGGCAGCGGTCTTCTTCTTGGCGGCGCGCTTCAGCGGGAATGCCGGGCTTTCGTAAAGCGCCCGCATCTCGGCTTCCGTGTAACGCAATTCGTTGACCTCGAGCGTCGCGCCCAGCAGCGCGCCGCCCGGCATCTCCTCGAGTGCAAATCGAACGGCCTCGGCAGCAGTGTTGAAGCGCTTGTAGCTAAACGGCCCACGCACGCGGCGGCTGCGGCTCGGATACAATTCGGCCGGCGCCTTGTAATCGAATCCAGTCAGATCACGGACCTGGGACTGCCATCGTGCACGATTGATGGCTTGGGGCTCATTCGCCATTGGCTCTACTCCTGACGCTTTCAAGAATCGCAGCGTCGGACAGGCGACGCCGAGACACGAACGGACCGCGCTCAAAATGCGCGCGCCGGGAGCGCGAGGGCTCAACCGACCTCCACTAGATAGTAGGCCGTGGCGATGAATGCCAGTCACCTGAGTTGCACGGAATAAGGCGGACAACCATAAATCGATTTAAGTAATTGATTTGTCGCGGCTTTTCGGGTTCTGCGGCGCAACAAAAATTATATTCGCGGGTAACAAATGTTTTATACTTCAAACAATCCGCAACGTCGCACCTTCAGGTTGCATTTGAAAGACACTGCATGCTGTGGCTCGGGCTAAGGGTCCGGCGATCTCGGCGGTGCCCAGAGTTGATCGAGCGCGGCGTTGTGCCCAACACCCTGCATCACGCGCCAAATCAAAGATGCGAACCGACGGATCTCCCCGCGCGTTACGCGCTCCTGTCGCGCATGGTCGCCTGACATGCGATCGCAAGCGCTCCATTGCGGCCTGTCGGGGAGTTACGCATAATTCGCGAAGCTCAAGAACAAGCGCGCGCGACGCGAGAGGCTGACATGAGGACATTCGCCCTGAGGATCGCAACAGCAGTCGTCGGTAGCGCCCTGACCGCGTTGATGACGATTACGCCCGGCTTTAGCCAGGCTTCCTCGGGAGACGTCGAGACGGTCGCCGAGAAGGACGTGCCGGCCGCCGTCGCTTCCATCATGAAGTGCAAGTCGCCCGCGGGAGCAATGACGCGCCGTCCACTGTCAGGCGGATTCATCTTCATCCGGTCCTGCGGCGACGCCGCCGAGCCGCAGGTCTACATAGTGTACGCAACCAGCCGCAACGGCGACGATGCGCGCCTGCTCCGCTTTCACCGCCCTGAGGGCCGCCGGATGTCGACACTTGCCACAGTGTCGGTCTCTCCAGCCGACAACGAGATTTCCGGGACTACCGGACGCCTGACGCGACGCATCTGCCGCGCCGAAGGCCGGTGGCGGATGGAAGGCAAGAAACCTGCTCCCGGTCTGGTTTACTGGCGTCAGACCAAGGATTGCGAGGGCAAGACCGGCTGGCAAACCGTGACAGGACGTCCGCGGTAACCCGCGTCTGGCGCGGTATTCTGAGCCAAATTAGCCTTATTCGTAACGCGATGCAGCCACCGAAGCGTGAACCTGAGGCCGTTTTGACATGCGGCAATCGCACCTTCCCTGGGGACGGCTCGAGAGTCATCTCGCGCACATGGAAGGAGCAACAGCATGAGTGCCATCAAGCGTCTTGGCGACGTCGATCGTCAGGCCAATAGCGAATTCGAAGGTGAAATCCGCGAGTTCATCCGTCGCGACGTGTCGGCCCGTCGGCCGGGGACCGAGCCGATCGCAGCATCGCAAGTAGAATCGGAAAATCTGAACTCACTGCTTGAACGCGTATCCGGCGCAACCGTCACCGAGATCGATCGGCTCATCAGCGAGTTGCAGACGATCCGCTCGCTGCTGCAGAGCGAGGGTGACCGGGTCCGGCGCGAGATTACCGGCTATGCGGGATTGAGCCAGTCCGCCGTCGCGACGATGAAGGTCATCAACGAGACGCTCTCGCAACTTCGGCCCAGCGCCCTGCCCGCCGCAGCTGCTCGCAAGGAGTAAGGTCGCGTAGGAATCAGGCTCAGAAGCCAACGCCGATTCCGCCGATGCCGATGCCAATTCTGCCGCGTCCTCCGACTCCGATCGAGAGCGGAGGACCGGCGGGTTGGGGACCTCCTCCACCGAATATCTCGCGATCCGTTGGCGGGCGGATCCGCTCCTGATGCACAGCCTCTCGCGGTTGTGGCCGCCTCGCAGACGGTTCGCCTTTGCGCTGGCGGTCCTGCGGACGCACTGCCTGTTGTCGCACGGGCGATTTCGGATTGGCCTTCGGAGCTGCCGGAAGCGCGATGCAGCGATCACCCTCGGCGCGCTCGCCGCTTGCACAGGACGGCCCGCAGATACGGCCCCGCTGCACCCTGACAGCCTCGAGCGCGCTCACGGTCGCGCCGCGCGTGTCAAGATCCATGCCGGCTCGCTTGTTGAACTGACCAAGGGCGATTTGCGATTTCGCTGACCAGTTTCCGTCGACCGTTCCGGGATCGCAGCCAACGCGTTTCAGTTCAGTCTGGAGTTCGCGCGCGACTGCACGCATGTCGACGTTCGGGCCGGGAACAGCGACATTGGTCTCGGGCAAAGCCGCAACCTGCGCCGGTGCCTGCTGGGCTGGCTGCGGTGCTGGTGTCTCGCGCGCGGCAATCTTGTCGAGATGCTGGCGCGCGAGTGATGCGTAAAACCCTGACGGATGGACAGTCAGAAACGACTGCCACGCCGCCTTTGTCCCGACGCGTTCGGCCAGTTCGTAATCGCGCTGCGGATCGGCGGCCGGGGTGACTTGGGGATTCGGCAAGACTGAAATCTGCCGCGAAGGCTGGGCGGCTGCGGGCGCTTCTGGCACTAGAGCGACCACGGCACCACCGAGCGAGCCCGCAACGAATGGTTCCTGCCTGTTGCCGGTAGAGCGCACGACGTCATCGCGGACATGACCCAATGCAATGCGAATATCGCGTCCCGGAACCGCCAGGTTCTCCACCAGGGCTGTGGCAAACGGACTGTTGTCGCCGCTTCCATCATCTGCGGTTGCGCCCGGCCGTGTAGCAAAGGCAACAAGCGTATCGGGCGAGACAGGCTCTACCTTGGCAAGCCCCCCACTCACGTTGCGCATTGTAACGCTGCGCTGCATTGTGCGGACGAACGGGTTGTCCCGGCACGCGTCCAGAATAACGAGTCGCAATCTCCGCGCGGGCTCGACGGCGCGCATCACGCGATCAAGCGAGAGCGCTTCATCTTCGACATCGAAATCGCTGGCCAGCTTGGCGTCGATCGGCAGAAGGTAGTTGGTGCCGTTCACCTCGATGCCATGCCCCGCGAAGTACACCACCGCGATATCCGCATCGCGCGCGACCGCGTTGAAGTCGCGCGCAACACGTTTGAACTCAAGATTGCCGAGATCAAGTCGGGTCTCAACCACGTCGAAGCCGGACGTGCGGAATAGCTCGGAGATTGCTTTCGCATCCCTGACCGGATTGGTCAGTTGGCTGGCATTTTGATAATCAGAGTTCCCGATCACGAGGGCAACGCGCTTCTCGGCGCGTACATCCGCTGCAGTCAGCGCAATGGCCCACAGCCCGCAGAGGATCGCTGTCAGACACCTCATTGCCACCTTCCGACTTGGACCGGATTTCCGCGCGCATTCTACCAGCGCCTGCGCGCCCATCCAAGATGGGTCTCTCCCCAAGCCCTAAGGTTCACGCGGCTTTGTTCGACCGAAAATTTCGTTGGAAGCGGCTTAGCGTTCTCCGTCAGCCTTGGTGACGATGTCCACGATCTGACGCTTCGCAGGATCAACGATCACGATCGACTCGTCGACTGCCCGCGCAAATTTGAAATCTCGCAACAGACCGACGCGGTCCTTCACAGAGATCGGTATCTCATTGAGGATAACGGCGTCCGGGATTTGGGCACCAATTGTAATCTCGCTCCCCTCGGGAATGAGCCGCGCGGTTTCACCCGAAGTTTCGCGATAAATTGTGCGCTTGTGATCGCTGGTGAGGCCGAGGCCGACGGTCGGACCGCCGATCCCGGTCGTTTGTGCGATCGCTGATGAATGAGCTGCGGCGCTTCCGATAATGGCGCCGACGACAGCCAGCAAACGGATATGCTTGCGAATCTTCAGCAGCACGAGTTCACCTACGACTAGCGCGCGGGACGGCGCGCAGGCTGGGTCACGCTGACCGGGTCTGAACCGGCCATGCTTTCCTCCAGCCCCTGCTCAAGCTTCTGTTCCGCGGAGTCCCCCTCGGGCTTCTCCGCCGGCTGCTTCTTGATATCGGGGTTACCGCCGCGCTTTTCGATCGAGGCCTGCGACATGTGTTGTGCTCCGGGTGATGATCAGGAACACAACGCGCCCGCATCGCGGCGGGTTCCACGCTCAGTCGGCTCTCGGATCAGCGCTACGCAGATCAGCGCGATGATGCGACGAGCGAGTCCGGCCTGGCTTCGACGGCGGTATTGATGTGCGATGCCACAACAACAAGCGCGATCAGCGTGACAATCGCCACCACGCCGCCATAGGCGAAGCCGATCAGTTTGAGCCCCTGTCTGTCCGCCATGTTCGCTACCGCAATGCCCCCGCCTGCGATCCCCGCAGCAAAGCGGCGGCACTCGGCCACCGTCCGCGCAACATATCGTGTACTTGATTGATGATTCGATAACGGAAGAACAGCCGTTTCGCGCCAGCGTCTAGCTCATGCCGACTGCGTTGTACAGGCGCTCATAGCATCGAGTCTGCACACGATTGGAAGGTGCGCAGATCGAAACGCGACAGGGCTCGCGGTGGTTGCTGAACGGCCGATCCGGGCACAGGCAAGGCGGCTTGTGCGCAGTCGTCGGGCTTGCCGTCGCATGCCGCAGGGCCGGCTCCCCCCGTCTCGGCGGCAGACCCTGAGCCTGGCGCCATGAAGGGCCAACCCGAAAACCAAGGCGGCGCAATGACTGGCTGGACATCTTTGCAGCACAGCCGTACCGGCCACCAACCGCCCTCCTCCACCGCGAGGCCGAGATTACCCGTAATCTATGCCCCGGCAGGCGCCGCGCACCCTGCCCGAAGCCTGAGCGAAGAAACCGGCGACACAGAGCAACACTGCACTGGAAAATGCGGTCTGCGGGCCCTTCATCGGACACGACCTCTTGACCCCAAACCCGTGTCCCGGCACCGTCTTTCCGGTTTCGGGTTGGGGGTCGATATGTCTGTCAGGCGCGTTTTCGCTGTGCTCGCCGCACTGTTCGCGGTGCTGTCCATGGCGTCGCAAGCCAACGCAGCCAACTGGCTTGAAAAAAATTTCTGGATGAGCGGGCCGCGTTACAGCGGCAAGCTGCCGGCCTGCGACAACGGCTGGGCGCTGGGAACGATCAAGCTGCGGTTCAGCGGCAAGGAGTCAGCATTCTGGAATTCGAAGCTCGGAATCGTGGATTTTGCTGATATCCACGAGACCGCGAACCGGCCATGGGCCTCCGATACAATCCCCCGCCGCTTTTGCACCGCTCGCGCCCTGATTTCTGACGGCGTCTGGCGTCCGGTCCACTACCTGATCGGCGAAGATATGGGCCTGATCGGCGCAACCTGGGATGTCGAATGGTGCGTCGTTGGCCTCGACCGCAATTGGGCCAGCAATCCGGCCTGCCGGATGATGCGGCCCTGAGGTTGTCCCCATCTCCCGTTTTGTTCTTGTATTGTTCTTTCCGGTCGGCTAGCCTGCCGCCGGTTTGATTTAATCGATTATCGGTTGGGGGCGTACATGACGACAATCGTGGGCCGCGCTGCGGCCATCGTTGCCTTCTTTCTCACCGTCACGGCCACCGCGTTTGCGCAGGACGCAGGATCCGGCGATGGGGCCGCCGCCAATCACCGCGCCGGCAACGACCAACTGGCGCAAGACCGCAGCGCACAGGACCGGTTTCAGTCGCGATCTCAGTCAAGCGACCGGCGGGATCGGCGCAATCAGCCGGGTCAGTTCGACTTTTACGTACTTGCCCTGTCCTGGTCGCCTTCCTTCTGCGAGGTCTCGCGCGAACGCAATGGCGGACGCTCCAACCTGCAGCAATGCACCAGCGAGAGGCCGTATTCGTTTGTCGTTCACGGCCTGTGGCCGCAATACGAACGGGGCTTTCCACGCGAGTGTCAGGTGCCGGCGCCCCGGCTGTCACGCAACATCGTGAACACGATGCTCGACATCATGCCGGCGCCGCGGCTGGTGTTCAATCAGTGGGACCGGCACGGCACCTGCTCGGGCCTCGACGCACAAAAGTATTTCGACACGGTCCGGAAGGCGCGTGAGACGATCCAGATTCCGGCGAAGTTCCAGAACATCACCAGCTACCTCGCGGTCGCGCCGGATGACGTTGAAAAGGCGTTCGTCGATGCGAATCCGGGCCTCGCACCGGACGCCATCACCGTCACCTGCGACAATCGCCGGCTGAGCGAAGTGCGTATCTGCATGTCGAAGGATTTGCAGTTTCGGAGTTGCCCGGACGTCGACCGGCGCTCCTGCCGCAGCGACAAGGTGATGATGCCTCCGGTGCGCGGCGGCTGACAGCGGGTCTGGGCGTTACCAAACGCGCGACGCATTCGGCTCAGCAAAAAGCTGCGCACCTTGACGAACGGCTTCGTCCGTCCACTCTGCGCGCCATGAATTATCGACACGCCTTTCACGCCGGAAATTTTGCAGATGTCGTCAAGCACGCGCTGCTCGGACGCATCGTGGCGCATCTGTGCAAGAAGGACCAGGCGTTCCGGGCGATCGACACGCATGCTGGCACAGGTCTCACCGATCTCGGCAGCGAGGAAGCGCAGCGCGGCGCGGAATGGCAGGACGGTATCGGCCGCGTATGGCAGCATCCGTTTGAAGATCAGGTCGCCGCGCTGCTTGCGCCTTATCTATCGGCGATCGCTTCGTTCAATCCGCGTAACGTTCTCGAGCGCTATCCTGGATCGCCGCTCCTGCTCCGCCAATGGCTACGTCCGCAAGACCGGCTGATTGCCTGCGAGCTCGAACCGGGCGCGATGCGTGCGCTGTCACGCAATCTCGATGGTGATGCACGGATCAAGGCCATCGCGATCGACGGCTGGACCGCGCTCAACGCGTATATTCCGCCGAAGGAAAAGCGCGGCCTTGTCCTGATCGATCCGCCTTACGAACAGCAGAATGAATTGCAGAACGCCGCCGACGCCGTCGGTGCCGCACATCGCAAATGGGAAACCGGCATCATTCTGCTCTGGTACCCGGTCAAGGATCGGCGAGAAAACGTGCGTTTCATCAAACGGCTCGTGGACATGAAGCTCGCAAAATCGTTGCAAATACAACTGTCCCGGACATCCGCGAACGGCACCAAGCTGCGGGGAACAGGCTTGATCGTCGTAAACGCGCCTTGGACGCTTCAAGCGGAGGCGCAAATTTTGCTGCCGGCACTGTCAGATGCGTTGTGGCCCGGAGAAGGCAGCGAAATTTGTATTGCGCCGCTCTCGTCGCAATGAATCCTGCGCCAGTCCTCTTTTCACAGGCTCGCCATTGGTCTTTACTTGAGGCGGCTTTGACGTTCCGCCCTCTTAGGGGGGCCGGCGGAGTGACAGAGGCCCCACAAAAGGCTGACGCTTTCCCCGTTTGCGAATGTCCGGCCGGGCCGCCGTGAGGGACGGCGGCTCAGCAATTGCGGGAAAGGGAGCCCTGATGGCTCAAACAGGTATCGTCAAATTCTTCAACGGTGAACGTGGCTACGGCTTCATCAAGCCCGACGATGGCGGACGCGACGTGTTCGTCCATATCACGGCGGTGGAGCAGGCTGGACTGAAGTCACTCGCAGAAGGCCAACGGATAAGCTTTGACGTCGAACCCGACAAAAAAGGCAAAGGCCCTAAAGCGGTGAATCTTGTGATCACAGGATAGCGCGAAGCGTTCGATCAGATATGGTCCTCGCGTGCCCGCGCGGCTTGAAACGGCCGCGAATGAGATATGTTTTCCCAGCTTTGAAATGAATCAGTTCTGAAATGCCCATGATCCTTCGTTCGTCGCCACCTTCGCCGTTCGGTCGGAAGGTGAAGATCGCCGCCGCGCTTCTCGGGCTCTCCGAGCGCATTGAAGTCGTCCCTGCTGATACCAACAATGCGACCGACACCTTGCGCACGCAAAACCCGCTCGGGAAAATACCGACGCTCGTGCTTGACGACGGGCTGACGCTTTTCGACTCCCGCGTGATCCTCGAATATCTCGATCACCTCGCGGGCGGCCACCGCATTATCCCTGGTGAGCCCAACGCACGCTTCGCGGCTTTGCGCATGCAGGCGCTTTGCGACGGGCTCATGGATGCGTCGATATTGCAGGTGTATGAGTTGCGGTTCCGGCCCGAAGGCGCGCGACATCAACCTTGGCTCGATTATCAGGCTGAGAAGGTTACGCGCGCCCTGACTGTCCTCGAGGCGGAGCCTCAGCCGCTCGACGCGACTCCACATGTCGGCCAGATCGCGCTGGCTTGTGCGCTGGGATATCAGGATCTTCGTTTCGCTGGCGTGTGGCGCAAATCGTACCCCAAACTGGTCGCCTGGCTCGATCGCTTCGCGGCGCAAGTTCCCGCATTCGAACGGACGCGCGTCGCAAGCTGACGGTCCAGGCATCTGCGGTCCGCGGGCGCGTGGCCCCCGGACACGCAAGCCGTCGGAATCAGAAGCGATAGTTGAAGCCGAAACGAATGAGGTTCGTGTCGAAGCCGTGGTCGGCACCCGTCACGGTGTAGGAGCGGCTGGCATAGCCCATATAAAGATACTCGGCCTTCACGGACCAGTTCTGGGTCAGCGCGTATTCGGCGCCGGCGCCGATGGTCCAGCCGATGTGGCTGCGGTCTTCTTCCAAAGCATTGACCTGCGCCTGCAGTCCGCCAAACGCCAGACCGCCGGTGGCGTACAGGAGCAGGTTGTTCCAGGTGGCGACGCCGACGCGGCCGCGCAGGGTGCCGAACCATGGATTCGAGAATTGCCACGGCGCAAACGTGTCGCTTGCATTCGCCAGGTTGAGGTCACCCTCGATACCGAAGACGAAATTGCCGTTCTGCCAATTGTAGCCGGCCTGGATGCCGCCGGCGACACCGGAGGGTTTCGCCGGGTTGTTATCAACGTTGCCCCAGAGATAGCCGATATTCGCACCGAAATAAGGGCCGACCCAGCGGTAGACAGGGACTGGTGGTGGCGGCGGTGCGTATTGGCCGTAGCCAATATCGGCGGCCTGCGCGTGAACCGATACCATGACCGTCGCAAAAGTGGTGATCGCGGCCAGCAGCTTTTTCATCGTACTCACTCCCACCGGTCTTCCCGCAGTACAAGCGGATACGCGCGGGTGACGCCCCGCGCCGGTGGCCGATACACGGCCTTTTCAGCTTCGAGTTATCGGGTTGTTTAAGTTAAACACTGGTGAATCGAGCCGACTTGCTAAACGCATCGCTAACGGATCGTAAAAAACACGGAAACCTCTGTTAACGGTTCCTTGACCGCCGCAAACGCCCTCACCGCCGCAACCGCTCTTGCGGAAGACGCCTGCCGGGAACATCTCAACGCTCTCCCATGAATGGCCGCAAGACCGACATCGAGCCCGAACTCGACCTATCCGACGAGGACGAGGATCAGGGCCTGCCGCTACCGGAGCCGGACGTTGCTCAGGGCGCGCCGGCGCAGCCGCTCGCAGCCGGACGCGCCATCATCGCCGCTCACCTGAAGCATGCCCCGGCGACGCCCGGCGTCTACCGCATGCTCGACCAGGCCGGCGAGGTGCTCTACGTCGGAAAGGCGAAGAGCATCAGGAAGCGCGTCGCGTCCTATGCCCGGCCCACCGGTCATGACAGCCGCATCGCGCGCATGATCGCTGCGACCGCATCGCTCGAATTCGTCACCACGCGCACCGAAACCGAAGCGCTTCTGCTCGAAGCCAATCTGATCAAACGGCTCCGGCCGCGTTTCAACGTCCTGATGCGCGACGACAAGTCGTTTCCTTACATCGTAATCAGCCGCGATCACCCTGCCCCGCAGATCCTGAAGCACCGCGGCGCCCGCACAAGACCTGGCGATTATTTCGGTCCTTTCGCCTCGGTGTGGGCGGTGAACCGCACGATCACCGCGTTGCAACGCGCATTTCTGATCCGGTCATGTTCGGACGCGGTCTATGAGAGCCGTACGCGGCCATGCCTGCTGCATCAGATCAAGCGATGTTCTGCGCCCTGTACTGGCGAGATCGGGGCCGACGCCTATGCGGAGCTTGTACGCGAGGCCCGCGAGTTTCTCTCGGGTAAAAGCCATGCAGTGAAGACGTTGCTTGCCGATGAAATGGAGAAGGCATCGCAGACGCTGGATTTTGAACGCGCGGCGATCTACCGCGACCGGCTCGCAGCGCTATCGGCCATCCAGTCTCAGCAGGGCGTTAATCTGCGCGGCGTCGACGATGCCGACGTGTTCGCGATCCATCAGGCCGGCGGCTACAATTGCGTCCAGGTGTTTTTCTTCCGCACCGGACAGAACTGGGGCAACCGCGCCTATTTCCCGAGGGCCGATCGCGGCGTGGCTCCGGACGACGTCCTGAACGCCTTCATCGCGCAATTCTATGACGACAAGCCGTGCCCGCGCACCATCCTGGTTTCGGAAGAATTACCCGAACGCGCGTTGCTCGCCGAGGCGCTGTCGACGAAAAGCGGTCACACGGTCGAGATTGCAAAGCCGAAGCGCGGGGAAAAGCGCGACGTTGTCGATCACGCGCTCGCCAATGCACGCGAAGCATTGGGACGCAAGCTTGCCGAAACCTCGTCGCAACAGGCGTTGCTGAAATCGTTCGCCGACGTGTTCGGACTGGCTGCGCCGCCGCGACGCATCGAGGTCTACGATAACAGCCACATCCAGGGGTCGAACGCGGTCGGCGCAATGATTGTCGCCGGTCCCGAAGGGTTCGTGAAGAACCAGTATCGCAAGTTCAACATCCGGTCCGAGGAGATCACGCCCGGCGACGATTTCGGCATGATGCGCGAGGTGCTGGAGCGGCGGTTCAAGCGGCTGATGAGCGAGCATCCCCGCAACACCGCCAATGATGCCGTGGCACTGGGTGAACCTCTCGCCGCAGCCTCGGCGAGCCTTCTTGGTGATGCCGCAACGCCCTGGCCGGATCTCGTGCTGATCGATGGCGGACAGGGACAGCTCACCGCGGCTCGCGAGATATTGGCGCAGATCGGGGTGACCGATGTGCCGCTGCTCGCCATCGCGAAGGGCAAGGATCGCGATGCCGGACGCGAAACATTCTTCATGGCCGGACGAGAGCCGTTCCGGTTGCCCCCACGAGACCCATTGCTCTATTTCGTCGAGCGGTTGCGCGACGAAGCACATCGTTTCGCGATCGGGTCGCACCGCACACGACGAAAACGTGACATTCGTGAGGGCGGACTACAGGAAATTCCCGGAATAGGGCCGACCCGAAAACGCGCACTTCTCAACCATTTCGGAACACTGAAGGCGATCGAGCGCGCCTCGCTCGTCGATCTGGCGAAAGTTCCGGGAATTAATGCCGATACGGCCCGGCGAATCTATGAATTTTTTCACGAGCGTCCGGCCTGATTCAGCCGGTTCGGATGCGGCGCCGATGCGCGGGACAAATTCGGGCATTCCAACCGCACGGGTTGACGCGGAGCGGCCGGGTGTGTTGGCTGACGCCATGAATTCCGTATCGACGCAACGCATGTCGGGGGGCGCCTTTTCCCTGCCGAATGTGCTGACTTATTGCCGGATCGGGGCGGTTCCCCTCGTGGTCGCCTGCATGTACTGGCAGGCCATCCTGCAGGGCGGATTGTGGCTGAGGTTGCTGGCGCTTGCGATTTTCATCGCTGCGGCAATCACGGATTTTTTCGACGGCTATTTCGCGCGAAGCTGGGGGCAGCAATCGCGGCTCGGCCGCATGCTGGACCCGATTGCGGACAAGCTGCTGGTGGCATCCTGCCTTTTGATGCTCGCAGCCGACGAAACCATCAAGGGCTGGTCGCTATTCGCTGCGATCATCATCCTGTGCCGCGAAATCCTGGTCTCGGGGCTTCGCGAATATCTCGCCGAATTGCGCGTCAGCGTGCCGGTCACGCAACTCGCCAAATGGAAGACGACATTGCAACTCGTCGCGATCGGTTTCCTGCTCGGCGGAGAAGCCGTGGATTATTATCTGCCGCACAGTTTCCTTGAATGGCGATGGCGCTACGCCGATGAGCCGCTGCCGCTGACCACCAGCGTCGGCCTCGTGCTGCTCTGGATTTCCGCGATTCTCACCCTTTATACGGGCTGGGACTATTTCCGTGCCGGGTTGCGGCATATCATCGACGAGGACTAGCGCGAGCCGCGCGGTTCCGGATCGATATGCATTCGAGGACATCGTGAAGCTTGTGTATTTCGCGTGGGTGCGCGAGCGCATCGGCAAGGCAGAAGAAGACGTCAACCCGCCCGCCGGCGTCGGCACGGTGGCAGAGCTGATGACCTGGCTCGCCGGACGCGGCGAGGAATATGCCTATGCCTTCGAAAACCCGAAGGTGATCCGCGCAGCGATCGACCGCAAGCATGTGAAGGCAGACACATCGATCACCGGTGCGAGCGAAATTGCATTTTTTCCGCCTATGACGGGGGGTTGAGTGAGTACCAGCATCCGTCTGCAGCACGAGGATTTTGACGCGGCCGCCGAAGCGGGAAAACTGACGCGCGGGCGCACCGATATCGGTGCGGTCGTGACCTTCGTCGGCATCTGCCGCGATCACGAGGGTGGGCACGGCGTGAGCGCGCTGACGCTCGAGCATTATCCGGGCATGGCGGAGGAGGAGATCGCGCGCCATGTCGCCGAAGCCGAGGCGCGCTGGCCGCTGCTCGGCGTCACGGTGATCCACCGCTACGGGCGCATGACGCCGGGCGACAATATCGTGTTGGTGGTGACGGCGTCCGCACACCGGCAGGCGGCCTTCGAGGCCGCATCTTTCCTGATGGATTACCTGAAAACGCGCGCGCCGTTCTGGAAGCTTGAAGAACGCCCTGATGGCAAGGATTGGGTCGCGGCGAAGGAATCCGATGACGACGCCGCGGCGCGTTGGGGTGGTCGCGGAACCTAGCGACCGCCCCGCGAGGGCGGCGCCTGAAATCCCAACGCCGCAGTCACAAGTCCCCGCTTTCGCGGGGACGATTGCTGTTGGCCCTTATGCCGCGCGCGACTTCGGCTGCACTTCCGCCGTGTAATCGTCCATCAGCTGCTTGGTGATGGCGCCCGGCGTGAAGTTCCACTTGTCGATCTGCGCGACCGCCGTGACTTCCGCCGCCGTGCCGGTGATGAAACACTCGGAAAAGCCCGTCAGTTCGTCCGGCATGATGCGGCGTTCGATCACCTCGACGCCGCGGCGCTTGGCGAGATCGATCGCGGTGCGGCGGGTGATGCCATCAAGGAAGCAATCGGCGGTCGGCGTGTGGATCTTGCCGTCCTTGATGAAGAAGATGTTGGCGCCGGTGCATTCTGCGACGCGGCCCTCCCAGTCCAGCATCATCGCATCGGCGAAGCCGCGGCGTTCGGCGCGGTGCTTCGAGATGGTGCAGATCATGTAGAGACCGGCAGCCTTGGCCAGGCACGGCGAGGTCCGCGGATCGGGACGCCGGTATTCGGCAAGATCGAGCTTGATGCCCTTCAGCCGCTGCGCCGGGTCGAAATAGCTCGGCCATTGCCACACGGCGATGGCGAGATGGATCGCGTTGTTCTGCGCCGAAACGCCAAGCTGCTCGGAGCCACGCCAGGCGATCGGGCGCACGTAGGAGTCCGGCATGTTGTTCTTTTCGATGACGAGGCGCTTTGCAGCGTCGATCTCGGCGACCGAATAAGGAATCTCGAAATCGAGGATGTTGGCCGACTTCTTCAGCCGCTCCGAATGTTCGGTGCTCTTGAAGATTTCTCCGCCATAGGCGCGCTCGCCCTCGAACACGGCGCTGGCATAATGCAGCCCGTGCGTGAGCAGGTGAATCTTTGCCTCAGGCCCGGGAACGAGCCTGCCATCGAACCAGATCAGGCCAGGCAGTTGATCGAAGGGCACGGACATCAGCTTCCTCCTTGGCGAAGCTCGGCGCGGGTGTTCCGGACTTCATTCATCAGGCTTTTTTGCCTGATCCGTCCATTCCCATTATTGTCCGACCCGTGCGATGTGAACACCACGTCGCGACCGGCCGGAAACCGAGAGAGCAGGATATTTCGTTACCGTCGCTCTTTCGGTAACAATCTTCCGAAATTATGTCAACACTACTGACCTAAATAACCTCCGATCGCCCGCATGTCAGTGACCCCGCTTCGCGACCGTCTCGATACCACGGACCCCGCTCCGGCCCGCCCGGCCGGCGAGCCCGTTTGGGACCTGATCGAATTACTGTTTTTCGCGTATCGCGATTTCGTCGGTGACGCGGACGACGCGTTGGCGAAATTCGGTTTCGGCCGCGCCCACCACCGCGTCCTGCATTTCGTGACCCGCCATCCCGGCATCAAGGTCGCCGACCTGCTGGATATCCTGAACATCACCAAGCAATCGCTCGGCCGGGTCCTGAAGCAGCTCGTGGACCAGGGTTATATCCTGCAGAAGGAAGGCGAGAGCGACCGCCGCCAGCGCCTTCTTTATGCCACGCCCAAGGGCGAAGCGCTGGCCATGAAACTCGCGAGCCTTCAGACTGAACGGATCGCACGTGCGCTTGCCGATATCGGGCCGGGCGCGCATGAGCATGCCCGCAGATTCCTGATAGCGATGGTCGATAATCGCGAACGCGATCAGGTCCTGCAGCTCATTACGCGCGCCGACCGGCTAAGACACGGCAAGCCCTGAGGGCCCTGACGATGGAGAACACCCGCCCGGCCTACGCAAGTCCGGCCGACGACGCACCGCACCTGCTGATCGTCGACGACGACCGGCGCATTCGCGACCTGCTGTCGCGCTTCCTCGCTGCGGAGGGTTATCGCGTCACCACCGCCGACAATGCGGCGGAGGCGCGCGCGAAACTGCACGGCCTGCATTTCGATCTGCTGATCCTCGACGTGATGATGCCGGGTGAAAGCGGATTCGATCTTGCCAAGTCGCTGCGCACGGGGTCGAGTGTGCCGATCCTGATGCTGACCGCACGCGACGAGAGCGCCATGCGGATTGAAGGATTGCAGATCGGCGCTGACGATTACGTGGCAAAGCCTTTCGAACCGAGAGAGCTGTCGCTGCGCATCGCCAATATTCTCAAACGCGCTCAGCCCCCGGCGCTCGCCCCGGTCGAGTCGGTCCGGTTCGGCGAATTCATGTTCCATATCGCGCGCGGCGAGCTGCGGCGCGGTGACGAGATCGTTCGCCTCACCGATCGTGAACGCGACATGCTGCGGGTGCTGGCGGCGATGCCCGGAGAAACCGTGCCGCGGCTCTCGCTCGCCGGCAACGATCCTGCGGCCAACGAACGCGCCGTCGACGTTCAGGTGAACCGGCTTCGCCGCAAGATAGAGCGCGATCCCGCTAATCCACTTTTTGTGCAGACCGTGCGCGGTATCGGCTACCGCCTCGTCGTGTCGCCGTAGGCCCGCGCATGACGCCGAAAAGTGTGAAACGGTTTTCGGATAAAGTCATGTGCGATGAGAGATTGCCATGACCAGTCTCGATATCGGCCTGCAGACGATCCGCTCGGCCGCTTATCGGGTGAATCTGGCCTGGGACCGCCTTGGCAAGATTATCAAGCGCTTCATGCCGACCGGTCTTTATGCCCGGGCGCTGCTCATCATCATCGCGCCGATGGTCATCCTGCAATCGGTCGTCGCCTTTGTCTTCATGGAGCGGCACTGGAATTCGGTGACACAGAAGCTGTCGTCGGCTGTGGTCTCCGACATTGCGGCGCTGATCGATGTCTATCGCGGCTACCCGCAGGACCCACAGAACGCGCAGATACGCAAGATCGCTCAGGAGCGGCTCGGCCTTGTGGTCGACTTCCTTCCCGCCACCGAAATGCCGCCGCCGGGTCCGAAGCCGTTCTTCTCGCTGCTTGATCAGGCGCTGTCGGTGGAGCTTCGCAAGATCAAGCGACCGTTCTGGATCGACACCGTCGGAAAGTCGGCGCTGGTCGAAATCCGCATCCAGCTCGACAATGCGGTGATGCGGGTGCTGGCGCCGCGTAGCGCAGCCTATGCCTCGAATTCGGAAATCTTCCTGTTCTGGATGGTCGGCACATCGCTCGTGCTGCTGACCGTCGCCATCATCTTCCTGCGCAATCAGATCCGGCCGATCCTGAGACTCGCAGACGCGGCAGAGGCCTTCGGCAAAGGCCGCGATATGCCGAATTTCCGCCCGCGCGGCGCGCGCGAAGTACGCCGCGCGGCCGTGGCCTTCATCGAAATGAAGTTGCGCGTGGAGCGCGCGATCGAGCAGCGCACGACGATGCTCGCCGGCGTCTCCCATGACCTGCGCACAATCCTCACCCGCTTCAAGCTCGAGCTTGCGATGCTCGGCAAGGGGCCGGAGATCGAGGCCCTGAAAAAAGATGTCGACGAGATGCAGCGGATGCTGGAGGCCTACCTGGCCTTCGCGCGCGGCGACATGGGTGAGCAAGCCTCCCCGACCGACATGGCGGCGTTCCTCGAGGAACTGAAGGACGATGCCGAACGCACCGGCCACAAGGCCACCGTGGAATTCACCGGCCAGCCGATCGTCACGGTCAAGTCTGCGGCTTTCAAGCGCTGCCTCGCCAATCTCGTGACCAACGCCGCGCGCTATGCGCATTCGATTGCGATCACCGGTCACCGCGATCATCGCTGGCTCACGATCACCATCGACGATGACGGTCCCGGAATCCCGGTGGCGCAGCGCGACGAAGTGTTCAAGCCATTCCTGCGCCTCGACAACGCCCGCAATCAGGATCAGGGCGGGACCGGTCTCGGCCTGGCGATCGCCCGCGACATTGCCCGTTCTCACGGCGGTGACATCATGCTCGGCGATTCCCCGCTCGGCGGACTGCGCGCCACGGTACGCGTGCCGGTTTAGGTAGCCAGCTATTTACAACTTTTAGTTTAGTATGCCATTGTCGGCCCCTGAGGTTGAGACTCGGGGACTCGCATGATCCGCGCGCAAGCTTTGGGTTTTATCGTCACCGCAACGTCTGCAATTTTGATCTCGGGCCATGCGGCCCAAGGGCAATGCAGTCTCGCTGGCAACACACGCCTGGAAGCCGGCGCGCTCTACGTGCTCTTTCCGGACCGCAGCGTGGCGCCGCTGCGGCGCGCTTGGCCGTCGCGGGTGACGAACCCGTCGATCCGATTCACTGACGGGATCAGGCTCATTTACGTCGTCGACCTGCCTCAAACCGATAGCGGATCGCGGCGCGCATCAGGCGTCCTTGCTGTGAGGATTGTCGCGACCTCGGCGAGCGGTTCTCGCGATCAGAGCGCAACCCATGTGCTTTTGAAGAGAGATACTGTCGATACGCGCCGCACGCGGCGTCCGACCTGGACCGGCTCCGTCAGAAACAAGACCTACTATAACTTCCATGCTCCGAGCTACGTCCCCGCGTCCGACAGCTATCTGGAGCGCGAGTTTCACACCAGCTACGTCTACATCGCCGGCGCGCCAGAGAGATCGACCCACGTACCGCCTGACCGGCGAGAGAAATTTCACTTCCCGGAAATGTCCGGCGCGGCAGCTCAAGGCTTTTTCCCACAGATGTTCGGCGCGGGAGGCTTTGTCGAGACCCCTGACAAACGGTTCGAGGCACAGATCAAATATTATGGGACGAAATCGCAAGAGCGCTGCGTCGTCATTCAACCGCGGCTGCAAAGCGACGACGTCCGGTTGAAAGTGACCATTTCCGATCTGGACATGCAGACCTCATCTGACTGGCAGATCATCTGGGCGGATGGCATCCCAACACAGTGAGGCTGTCCCATGAATAGCACCGCGAGCGAACCAGACGCCGGATGGCTCGATAAATTCAATCAATGGGTCAGGCAATTTATCGATACGGTCGCGGACGCACGAATCCACCTGACTCGATGCCAATCGTTCCGGAACAGGGTTACCTCAACGCCGCCGCCGGCGGGATCGGTGTCATCCTGTACACCGCGGCCGCGCAGGTGTTAGCAGGCGGCAGAAGCTTCAGCCTCACCAGCAACATCCTGCTCGTTGCGGTGAGCGCGATGCTCCTGTTTCTTGCAGCACTCATTGTGCTCGCGGTGGCGAAAGACAAATCCGAAATTCTTGCGCTATGGCAGCGGCTGACGAGCGTATTCATGGTCGTCTGGCTGCTCTCGCTTGCCGTCTTCCTGCTGCTGACCTATCCGTTTCTGCTTATCGCGAAGGTCAATCTTCTTGACGTGAGCGCGTATGCGCTGAGCAGTCTGTTGTGGGAGCACGCGAACGCCTTGCGTGATGACCTGATCAAGTCTTTCATCTGCAGCGTTCTCGCAGGGCTGTTCGTGCTCTACCGGACGCGCATGCGTGATCAGACCTTCACGCTGAACAGCGCCAAGCCGTGGGTCTGGCTAGCAATGGTCACACTCGTCGTCGGCGTGGTGATGAACATCGCGTTGTTCCAGAGCTGGCGCACTTAGCCAGACCGGTAATCACGCTGCCGCACCCGCATCGTCCGATTCAAGATCGCGCCGCCGGCGCGCGCGCCAGCGGCCTGACTGAAGCCGCTCCGGAATTGCGAGCATCGTATCGAGCACGCCGGACCAACGCTCGGCCCGCGCCAGTTCGCGGTCGAGCGCTGCCATCGTGCGCGCAAGACCCGGGTCTTCGTCGTTGGCCCATACCGACAGCACGCGCACATACATCAGCGTCAGCGCCTGCGCGCGAAGCGCGCCCTTCGGCCCGGCCGCCGAGATGCCGGCAGCGGTCATCATCCAGCCCATTGACCGTGCGGCGAGCGCGTTCATGACGAGCGCAAGCGGCGGGTTGCGCAGGGTCGAGCGCATCAGCGAGCGGATTGCCGGCTTGTGAGCGGCGTGCGCGTCGAGCCTTCGCATCAGCACGTCGAACAGGCGTTCACGGGCCGGCTCCTCATTCATGTCCGACGAGTCTGCGGACAGTACCTTACGGTCGACATCCTTCATGTGCGCAGCGAGGATTGCCGTCACGGAGGAGAACTCGCCACGAAGATCGGCTAGCGAGACGCCGGCTGCCTTCGCTATGTCCTCAAGGCCGATCCGTTCCAGCGGCTCGCTGGCCAGCAAGGCAAGAAGCGCGTCAATGATCTTGGTCCGGTTAGCGTCAGACATGCCGAAATCCCATTCAGAAGGCCGCACCTCAATGTAGGTGCGCGAAGGCGGCACTTCCATGGCCGGCACGTCAACCGGTTTCGCGGCCGAGAGCCTGATCCGGGCTACAGCCGCACCAGCGCCTCAGCCGGCCAGTTCCCGGGACCGCCTGGTCGCTGCCGCGACCGCCTGCCGCATCAGCGGTCCGAGACCGTCATCCGCCATCAGCACGTCCAGAGCAGCGGCAGTCGTCCCGCCCGGAGATGTGACGTTCCGGCGAAGCGTCTCGGCGTCGAGCGTCGAGCGGAACAGCAATTCGCCCGCTCCTGCAACGGTCTCACGCGCAAGGCGTACCGCGAGATCTTCCGGCAGGCCGGCCTCGACCCCGGCGCGCGCCAATGTCTCGGCCAGCAGAAACACATAAGCCGGCCCTGAACCTGATACGGCGGTGACGGCATCCATCAGGCCTTCATCCCCGATCCATTCGACGGTGCCGGATGCCGCAAGGAGCGCGTGCGCCCGTCGTTTCTGATCCGCTGTCACCGCTGCATTCGGGACGGCCACGGTGACGCCACGGCCGATCGCAGCCGGTGTATTCGGCATGGCACGCACGATCGCAGCGTTGGGCAAGGCGTTCTGGAGGAAGCCGAGGGTTTTCCCCGCCATGATGGAGAGGACGAGCGTCCCTGCCCCGGTCAGCCCAGCAGCCGCAGGCATGACATCGGCCGCCACCTGCGGCTTCACGGCCAGCACCACCGTGCCGATATTGGAGATGGCTCCAGGCGGCGGGTTGAGCGCCACGCCCTTCATCGACAAGGCGACGATATCGTCGGCAGGCTTCGGCTCAATCACGACCACATTTTGCGGATCGAGACCGAGCGAGAACCAACCTTCCAGCATCGCACCGCCCATCTTGCCCGCGCCGACCAGCGCAAGAAGACCAATATCGTCGAGCCGCGTTTTCTGAGTTTGTGTCATCGTTCATCTGTCCGCTTCATCCCCGCGACAGCGGGGACCCGGCGCATCTTACGCCGAATTCCGGCTTTCGCGGGAATGACCCGGTTGCAAATGTCCGGCCTTGATCAAGCCTCGCCAGCGGTCTCGAACATCGCGGCGTCCATCGCCTCTCGCGCGGACTTGCCGGCCCACAGCACGAACTGGAAGGCCGGGAAATAGCGCTCGCATGTGTCGATCGCGGTTCCAAGCACCGACTTGCATTGGTCGTCGGTTGCTTCGACGCCGCCGGTGAGCACCAGCGCGTGGCGGAACATCACGAGTCCGTCCTTGGGCCACAGATCGAAATGACCGATCCACATCTGCTCGTTCATTTGAGCGATGAGTTGCTGCACCTCGGCGCGCCGCCGCTCAGCCACCTTGATATCGAACGCGCATGCAAGATGCAGCGCCTCGATCTCTCCCATCCAGGTGAATGAAACCTGATAGTCGTTCCAGCGGCCCTTGATCAGGATGTTGATCTCGTCGTCGCCCGCTCGCTCGAAGCTCCAGTCGTTCACGGACGCGATGCGTTCGACGACGTCGAGAGGATTGCCGTGCGTCGTGTGGTCGATATCGATCAATGTCATCTTCATCCGCCGCCTGCGAGGCTTCGTGCTTCACCAACGCACGCGTACCGAGAACTGCCGGACCGGACATTCCGCCGCGGCACAATCCGACAACGCCGGATTGACTCGCGACCACCGAATCACTTCGCACTCCGACTATAGCCGCAGCGATTCCGGGCAACCAAGCCAAGAATTGATCGCAGGAGTCTCGTCGTTGATTTTTTGAATCGGAGCAACGCGGGGGGCGGCAATGTCCACAATCCCCACTGCGTCAGTTTGACTCAATGCACAGATGATTGCCTGAAGCCGGATCAAGGCTGTGCGGGATGCCTGGTTGCGCTCACGCACGCAGCGCAAATTCTGGCGCAGAACTGAAAATGATTCAGTCGAACAGACTCGAGACCGATTCTTCGTGAGCGGTCCGGCCGATCGCCTCGCCAATCAGATGAGCGATCGGAAGCACACGGATATTGTGCGCGTCCTTCACAGCCTGGGTCGGCTGGATCGAATCGGTGATGACCAGTTCCTTCAGGCGCGAGGACGTGATGCGCGCGATCGCACCGCCGGACAGCACGCCATGCGTGATGTAGGCATAGACCTCGATCGCTCCCTGACCAAGCAACGCATCGGCGGCATTCACCAGGGTGCCGCCGGAATCCACGATGTCGTCGACAAGAATACAGGTGTGCCCGGCAACATCGCCAATGACGTTCATCACTTCGGATTCCCCGGCGCGCTCGCGGCGCTTGTCGATGATGGCGAGCGGAGCGTTGATGCGCTTGGCAAGACCGCGCGCACGCACGACGCCGCCGACATCGGGCGACACCACCATCAGGTTCGCAAGCTCGAACCGGTCCTTGATGTCGCGCACCATGACGGGCGAGGCGAACAGGTTGTCGGTCGGTATGTCGAAGAAGCCCTGGATCTGGCCGGCATGAAGATCAAGCGTCATGACGCGGTCCGCGCCGGCATGAGTGATCAGGTTGGAAACAAGCTTGGCCGAAATAGGGGTCCGCGGACCGGGTTTGCGGTCCTGCCGCGCATAGCCGAAATACGGCACCACCGCCGTGATCCGCCGCGCCGACGAGCGCCGGAGCGCGTCGATGATGATCAACAGCTCCATCAGGTGATCGTTCGCCGGAAAAGACGTGCTCTGGACGACGAACACGTCCGCTCCGCGCACGTTCTCCTGGATTTCTACGAAGATTTCCATGTCGGCAAAGCGGCGCACCACCGCCTTGGTCATGGGCAATTTCAGGTAATTGCAGATCTCGGCCGCGAGCGAGGGGTTTGAATTGCCGGCGACGAGCTTGATCGCTCCGTTCTTCGCCATCCCTTCTCCTTGCTGCCTGGGTCGCGTCCCTTTGACGCGCCGGACTGATACAGGCGAGGATGCGGTTCCGCAATACGGCGGAATTTGTTCTCCCTAACGGATTTCGAATACTCAGCGCAGCTGGGTCGCGGAGGCGACGCGGCCGCTGTCAGATGGGCGCGACCGCACCGGGGCCGGACGGGCCGGTGGGGCCGGAGCCGGCTCGGGCGCCGCGGTGGCAACCGCCGGTCCTTGCGAGTCCGGCGCCCGGAAATACGCGGATAATTGCTCCATGCCGCTGCGGGCGGCACGCGCCAGCACCTCGTCGCTGACCGTTTGCCATGTGTCGCGACCCGCCTTGCCGGCCTTTTCATCGCCCGCAATGCGGACGACACGCTGGCCTTCGGCGTCGAAGACCTCCCACACCCACGACATCGTGGTTTCGCGCTTGCGGGTCCAGACCGAGACGTAGCCCTTGATGCGATAAGGCGCGAAACCCTCGCGGGTCACAACCGGAACCCGCCTGGCCTCCGCTTCGTCGTTGAGCTTGCGGACATAGCGATCAAACACAGCCGGCGGCAGCCCATCGACACGGTCGAATGCCACGGTCGAATTCTGGCCCGCAGGCAAGCTCCCGCTGCCGGTCGTCGTACAGGCGGACGCCCACAGCGCTAGGCCAATTATGCCGACGATGCGCGCCGACAGCGGAACCATGACACCCCCTGGCCTGGCGGGACTTTCTGGGTCCGTTTCAGCCGTTAAGGATTTGGTAACCGGAATCAGCTGCGCGGTCCAGCCGCGCAGTCGGATCGCTAAGCGCTCAGAACGATGGCGTTGACGTGCCGCCCGTAATCGGGCTCCGCCCTGTGCGTGGACCGCCGGTAGCTGTAAAAGCGGTCCGGATCGGCATAAGTGCAGATCCCGACGTCCTCGAACCGCGTGATCCCGCTTTGCGCGAGTCGTAACGCGATAAAGCCCGGCAGATCGAACATGGCGTGGCCCGCGCGCGCAGCCGGCGCAAAGAACCGCGCATAGGTTTCGTCAGCGCGTACGAACTCGTTAACGAAGCTCTGGCTCACTTCATAGCTGCCCTGCCGGATCAGCGGGCCCAGCGCGACGCTGATGCAATCGCGGTCAGCGCCGAGATTTTCCATCGCAGCGATCGTGCCTTCGATGACGCCGGAGAACGCACCGCGCCACCCGGCATGAGCGGCGCCGATTACGCGCGCCCGCGCATCGGCAAACAAAAGCGGCCCGCAATCCGCCGTACTGACACCGATCGCGAGGCCCGGCGTTTTCGTGACGATTGCGTCCGCCTTCGGCCTCGTATCGACACTCCACGGCGCGTCGGCGACCACCACATGCGGAGAATGGATCTGGTAGGCAGTAATGAGACGATTGGGCTCCACGCCGAGCGCAGACGCCATTCGCGCACGGTTCTCTGCGACGTGCGCGTCGTCGTCACTTGAGCCGATGCCGCTGTTCAGAGTTGCGTAGATCCCGCCGGAGACACCGCCCTCGCGGGTGAAGAAAGCGTGCCGGATGCCATCAAGCGAGGATAGGGAGGCGGCGCTTATTTTCATGATGGAAATCCGGGCAGCGGACCGAGCTTCGGATCGCAAATCGCGATGACCTTGAAGAGATCGCCCATGCCCGTGCGGCTGCTTTCCGTCAGCCGGGCAACCGCATCATTGATCGTTGCTGCCTGTTCGGGCGTCGCGTTGCGGCGCAAGGCATCGGCCCGCGCATCGATTCCAAGCTCCCGCAAGAATTTAGCCTGGGTTATCGGCCCCTGAACCGCCGCCCCCATGCTCTCGGCAGCCTGTCCAAAGATGAAGAAGTCGACGTGCGCAGTGATGTCGGCAAGCCCCGGAGCAGACAGCGGATCGGAAAAGGCGTGCTCGTTGACCGACTGAAGCGTCTCGCCGATATCGCTTTCGACGTGGCCATAATCGATGAACAATGCTGCGCCGTTTTCGCGCACGCGACGCGCGATATCGAAGGCGTCGATGTCGTTGCGCCACTCGAAGATCGCACCAAGCGGTGCCTCCTTGATCTTCTTCGGCATGAAGCGGTCGAATTGCGGAAGCGGATCCGGAGCTAGTCCCAACGCAAATTCGCCGTTGGACTTCAGGCCTATCACCCGCTCGTGCCAGCCGTCAGGCTGCTTGACCACCTGATGAACCGGCAACGCATCGAGATATTCATTGCCGAGGATGATCGAAGGGCCTTCCGGCACGTCGAGCAAATATCGATGCCACGATATCGGCACATCCGTATCGGCCAGCGTCGCGCGCTGAACCTGCTGAAGTGTTGGACTGATCTCGACCATGTGCACCGACAGCGCCTCGCGAAACTTCGGCAGCACTTTCGCCGCACGAAGCGCGTCACGCATCATCGTGCCTCGGCCCGGACCAAGTTCGATGAGCTTGATCGCGTCAGGCTCTCCCAGCATGCGCCAGACCGAGAGCGTCCACAGACCAAGAAGTTCACCGAAGATCTGGCTGACTTCGGGCGCTGTCGTGAAGTCGCCTCCCACGCCGAAAGGATCGCGCGTCATGTAATAGCCGTGCTGCGGATGGGTCAGGCAAAGCGACATGTAGCGCGCAATCGGCATCGGTCCGCCGACTGCAATCAGACGACGAATTTCCTTTTCCAGCGGCGACGGTTCACTCATGCGGTCTGTCCCCCAGTCTCGCTGCGAACCGCAGGACGCCGTAGCGCATGCCAAACAAAGGCGACACCCGCGAGGAACAGCGGAATCGACAGCAGCATACCCATCGTCAGCCCGCCCCACAGGAAGCCGAGTTGCGGGTCAGGCTCGCGAAAGAATTCACAGAACGACCGCGCCAGCGCGTAGAGGATCGCGAACAATCCTACGGTCAGCCCCGGCCGTTTCAGCGAGCCCATGCGCACCGCGATGGCGAGAGCCACGAAGAGGACGAGCCCCTCCAGAACCGCTTCGTAAAGCTGGCTCGGGTGCCGCGGCAGCGGCCCGCCTCCCGGGAAGATGACTCCCCAGGACACATCGGTCGGCCGCCCCCACAATTCGCCATTGATGAAATTTGCGATGCGACCGAGAAACAATCCGATCGGGCCGGCGGCGCAGGTGATATCGCCGAGCGAGAGCAACGGAATATTACGGCTGCGCGCAAACAGGAACACAGCAGCCACACAGCCGGCAAAGCCGCCATGGAACGACATGCCGCCGGTCCATATCTGGACAATGTCCAGCGGATGCGCGGCGAAATGCGCCGGATTGTAGAACAGCACATAGCCGATACGGCCACCCAGGATGATGCCGAGGGTCACCCAGACGACGAAGTCGTCGAAATCGGTGACCGTCAGCGGCGCCTTGCCGCCCCACAGAGCATCGTTGCGGATCACGATGCGCGCATAGAACCAGCCAAGGAGGATGCCGAAAATATAGGCCAGCGCGTACCAGCGGATCGCCAGAGGCCCAATGCTGATCAGGACCGGGTCGAAATTCGGGAAAGGGATGGCCAAAACCGGCATTGCGGGGATCCAGTCAAGATGCCGGCACGCTTGCGGGGCCGGTGCCGCTACGCCATATCACATCGAAGCGTGTTCGGAAGGAGCGCAGCATGACCCAGACCTCGGGACGGTTTTTTGACGAAATTGCGCGGCTGATGAACGACGCCGCCGGTGTCGCCCAGGGCGTCCGGCGCGAATTCGATACGCTTTTCAAGACCCAGGCCGAGAAGTGGCTGCGCGACCTCGATCTCGTCAAGCGCGAGGAATTCGAGGCGGTCAAGGATATGGCGCGGCTCGCCCGTGAAGAAAACGAAGCGCTCAAGGCCCGGATTGCGGTTCTGGAGGCGAGGGCCGGGATTGTGCCCGCGGCCGCAAAGGGCGGCCAGCCCGATATCGACGACATGCGGCTCGACGGCTGATCCGTCTCATTAACCGTTGATTTCTTGCCATTCCGGCCTTCGGCCGGTATAAGCCCGCCCGACTGCGGCCCCCGCACCCCTGGAGGCTTGCCGCAGCCGTTTTCAGAAAATCTGACATCCAACTGACAGGACCAAGCGCATGACCGCCGTGAAGGAAATCAAGGCGACGTTGCGCCCGAAGGCCGGCAAGGGGGCCGCCCGGGCAGTGCGTCGTGAAGGCCAGACTCCGGCCGTGATCTACGGAGCCAACGAACCCCCGCTCGCAATTGCGGTTGACCACGCCGACATCCGCACCAAGATCTATGCGGGTCACTTCCTGACCACGCTCTATGACGTCATGATCGACGGCAAGAAGCATCGCGTGATCCCACGTGACTACCAGCTCGATCCGGTCAAGGATTTCCCGATCCATGTCGACTTCATGCGGCTCGCAGAAGGCGCGCTGATCCGCGTCAACGTGCCGGTGCATGTGATCAATTCGGAACAGTCGCCGGGCGTGAAGCGCGGTGGCGCGGTCAACATCGTGACCCACTCCATCCCCCTGCGCTGTCCGCCGGATCGCATCCCGCAGGCGATCGAGGTGGACGTTGCCGGTCTCGAAATCAACAATTCGAAGCATCTGAGCGACGTGAAGCTGCCGGACGGCGTTAAGCCGATCGGCCGCGAGGACATGACCCTGGTCACCATCGTGCCGCCGTCCGGTTATGCGGAAGAACAGCGTCAGGCCGCAGACGCTACGACCGCCGCGCCTGCTGCCGGTGCTGCCGCTCCTGCTGCGGGTGCCGCTCCGGCCGCCGCAGCCGAAAAGAAGCCGGCCGAGAAGAAGTAAGCTCGGCATCACAAAGGCGGCGGGGCGCCCTGCCCCGCCAACATCGCCATGTTCCTCCTGGTCGGGCTCGGCAACCCGGGCGCCCGCTATGCCGGCAACCGGCACAATATCGGCTTCATGGTGGTCGACGCGATTGCGAAGCGCCACGGCTTCCCGCCATGGCGCCGTCGCTTTCAGGGCGTCGCGACCGAGGGCTCGCTCGGCGGCACGAAAACTTTGCTGCTCCTGCCGGGCACCTTCATGAACGAGTCCGGCCGCGCCGTCGGTGAGGCCGCCAATTTCTACAAGATCGGGCTGGACGACATCGCCGTCGTTCACGACGAGCTCGACCTCGCACCTGGCAAGGTCCGCATCAAGGCCGGCGGCGGCGTTGCCGGACATAACGGCTTGCGTTCGATCTCCGCACATGTCGGCAACGACTATCGGCGCGTGCGGATCGGCATCGGACATCCGGGCGACAAGAACATCGTCCACTCGTATGTGCTGTCGGATTTCGCCAAGGCTGAACGCAGTGGCTGGGTCGAGACCCTGATCGATGCGATGGCCGATAACGCGCCGCTCCTGGCCCGCGGCGAAGACGCGAGCCTGCAGAACAAGGTGCATCTTGCACTTGCGGCAAAGGGCTTCGACGACGCCAAGCCGGTTACCGGCGCAAACTGAAGGACTGGACGACGACATGGGTTTCAAATGCGGCATCGTAGGATTGCCGAATGTCGGCAAGTCGACACTGTTCAACGCGCTGACGGAAACCGCGGCCGCGCAGGCCGCGAATTATCCGTTCTGCACCATCGAGCCGAATGTCGGCGAGGTGGCGGTCCCCGATCCGCGGCTCGATAAGCTCGCGGCCATCGCCAAATCCGGGCAGATCATTCCGACCCGCCTGACCTTCGTTGACATCGCCGGTCTCGTCCGCGGCGCCTCCAAGGGAGAAGGCTTGGGCAATCAGTTCCTCGCCAACATCCGCGAGGTGGACGCGATCGCCCACGTGGTCCGCTGTTTCGAGGATTCGGACGTCACCCATGTCGAAGGCAAGGTCGATCCGATCGCTGATATCGAGACCATCGAGACCGAGTTGATGCTCGCCGATCTGGATTCGCTGGAGCGTCGCGTCGATGCGCTGGAAAAGAAGGCGCGCGGCAACGACAAGGAAGCAAAGGAAACACTGGAGCTCATCAACCGCGCGCTGCCGCTGTTGCGCGAAGGCAAGCCGGCGCGGCTCGTCAGCCGCAAGCCGGAGGAGGAAAAGGCCTTCGCCATGCTGGGCCTGATGACAGCCAAGCCCGTACTCTATGTCTGCAACGTTGATGAAGGCTCAGCCGCGGCCGGGAATGAGTTCTCGCAGCGTGTTGAAGCACGCGCCAGGGAAGAAGGCGCCGTGTCTGTCGTTATCTCCGCGAAGATCGAATCGGAAATCGCTGTGTTGTCCCGCGAAGAGCGCGCGGAATATCTCGATGCCGTCGGGCTGAAGGAGGCCGGCCTCGACCGGCTGATCCGCGCCGGCTACGACCTTCTGCATTTGGTGACATATTTCACCGTCGGCCCCAAGGAAGCACGCGCCTGGACAATTACCCGCGGCACCAAGGCGCCCGCCGCCGCTGGCGTGATCCATACCGACTTCGAGCGCGGCTTCATCCGCGCCGAAACCATCGCATTCGACGATTATATTGCGCTGTCGGGCGAAGCTGGGGCACGCGACGCCGGCAAGCTCCGGCTCGAGGGCAAGGAGTATGTGGTTGCCGATGGCGACGTGATGCATTTCCGCTTCGCGACCTGACGTCTTCACTCCGCGCGATGATGCTAGGTTCGTCGTTGACGCGAACCCGGCGGCGCGAATGAACCGGCATCAGCCCCGCGGTCGCGTATTGCACCGAGATGCTCGTTGATCCGGAAGATGACCATAACGAGTTCGCAAAGAATGCGGACGAAGATGATACCCGCCAGCGTAAAAATCATCGCGCCGAACAGAAGCAGCAGTCCGGCGATCAGGTTGATGGCCATCATTCCGAGCGCGGTCAGGATCAGCGACAGGCCTGTCAGCGTCACGAGCGCCAGGCAAAGCCAGTAGAATACCCGGATGACCGACGGCGTAATGAACCGGTCCCATTGCAATAGTTCGCTAAAATCCATCATGCGCACTCTCAGCGTTGAAATCCGGCGCCGGCGGCGCGCGAGGCTGCACCCAAGCCTGCATCAAGGTCAACCGCCCAAGACACGCAATTGACGGCGCTGCCTGCGGCAGCTACCTCATCGGCTCTGCCGAAACGGTGTGCAAAGCCTTGTCCAAGCTTTATTTTGAAGACTTCCAACCCGGTTACACGGCTGAATTCGGCCCGCGCCTCGTGACGCGGGAGGAAATCATCGCTTTCGCCGCGCAATATGATCCACAGCCGATGCACCTCGACGAGGCGGCTGGGCAAAAGTCGCTGCTGGGCGGTCTCGGCGCGTCGGGCTGGCATAGCTGCGGGATCATGATGCGCATGATCTGCGACGGTTTCATGTTGAACTCGTCTTCGATGGGTGCAGGCGGCGTTGAAGAGGTGCGCTGGCTGCGCCCGGTGCGCCCCGGCGACCGCCTGACGTTGCGCCTGACCGTGGTCGATGCGCGCACATCGAAAAGCCGGCCGGATATGGGAATTGTGCGGATCCGCTACGAGATGCAGAACGCACACGGCGAGTGCGTCATGACAATGGTGACGCCCGCGATGTTCGGCCGCCGCCCCGCGGAGGCATCGTCATGATGCGGTTTTACGAGGACATTCGAGTCGGCGACAAGCTCGAACTCGGCTCGCACCTGTTCACTGCAGAGGACATCAAGGTCTTCGCAAGCCAGTTCGATCCGCAACCTTTCCATATTGATGAGGCGGCAGCTAACCACTCGCATTTCGGCGGATTGATCGCCTCGGGTTGGCAAACTGCCTCGGTGTGGATGCGCAAAGTTGTCGATCACAAGAAGCGCGAGGCCGAAGCGTTGATATCGCGCGGCGAACGGATACCGGAAGTCGGCCCCTCGCCGGGGTTTCGCGATCTCCGCTGGTACAAGCCGGTCTATGCCGGAGATACCGTCACCTACTGGTATGAGGTCATCGGAATGCGGGTATCGCAGTCGATGCCCGCGCGCGGCGTACTCACCGTGTTCGGAAGCGGAATTAACCAGAATGGTGTGCGGGTGTTCTCGCTGGAAAGCACGACTTTTATCGAGAGGCGCGATCCCGCGCTGCCATGACAGCCGCCGCCGATAGCGGCGCAACACGCCGCGACGAGAAGCGGACCATGTCGGTTGCGTCCGGCGCACATGCGCTGCACGATGGCTATACCGACCTTATCTACGTCATGCTGCCGATCTGGCAGGCCGAGTTTGCTCTCAGCTATGCGGCCGTCGGCGCGTTGCGCGGATTGTTCGCAGGCACGATGGCGAGCCTTCAGATTCCGGCCGGGCATCTGTCGGAGCGCTACGGCGCAGCGTTGATCCTTGCCGGCGGAACGGCGCTGACCGGACTTGGCTATTGCCTCGCCGGATTGAGCGGCGGTTTCATAACGCTCCTCGTGGCTTTGCTGATTGGCGGTCTCGGTGCGAGCACGCAGCATCCGATTGCATCCGCGCTGGTGGCCCGCGCCTTTTCGGGCCCGCGCTCATTGAAAGCGCTCGGCGGCTACAATTTCGCGGGCGATATTGGAAAAATGATCGTGCCGGCGCTGGCAGCGCTGATGCTGACGATCATGCCCTGGCGTCCCACCGTCATAGCGCTGGGTTCGTCTGGCTTCGTCGCGGCGATCCTTATTCTGATGCTGACACCGCGGTTTGGTCCGGCTTTGACCGCAACACGGTCCGATAAGGATAGTCCGGCGACGGCGGCTGCGGCACCGCACCACGCTTTCCCGACGTTGCTCTCGATCGGCGTCATCGATTCCGCGACACGAATGGGCTTCCTGACTTTCCTCCCGTTCATCCTGACGGCGAAGGGCGCGAGCCTGCCCATCATCGGCATGGCGTTGACGCTTGTGTTCGCAGGAGGCGCAGTCGGCAAGCTCGTCTGCGCCTTCATCGGTGCGCGTATCGGGATCATCAACACGGTGTTCGTCACCGAGATTTTGACGCTTGTCCTGATCCTGGCGATATTGCCATTACCGCTCGAGGGGACATTGGTGATCCTGCCTGTTCTCGGCATCATGCTGAATGGAACATCGTCGGTTCTGTACGGATCGGTACCCGCGCTCGTCGCAAGCGAGAAGCGCACGCGGGCCTTCGGCCAGTTCTATACCGGCACCATCGGCGCCGGCGCGATTGCGCCGATCCTGTATGGGTTCATCGGCGACCGGATTGGACTCGAAGCAGGTATCGCGGTCGTCGGAGCGATGGCGCTACTGACCTTGCCGCTCGCTTTCGCTTTGCGTCCGGCGTTCGCTGATCTGCGCGAATAAATCAGCGCCAGTCGCCAGCCACCGCCTGAACCAGGGTCAATGCGGCAACCGCCGCGGTATCAGCGCGCAAGATGCGCGGACCGAGCGCCAAACGGATAACGCTGGGATGCTTCAGCAGCATCGCCCGCTCCTCATCGGCAAAACCGCCTTCCGGACCGACCAGCACGGCGAGAGGGGTGCCTCTAGCAAGCTGGCCCAGCGCTGCGACCGGGTCGCGCGTTTCCGCATCCTCATCGCAGAAGATAAGGACACGTCCGCCCGAGATTTCGTCGAGCGCTTTTCGTAATGGAACCGCGTCGCTCGCTTCGGCTATCGAGAGGATCCCGCACTGCTCGGCAGCCTCGATCGCATTCGCCTGCATGCGCTCGACATTCACGCGAGCCGCCTGGGTGTGCCGCGTGGTGACAGGCTGCAAGCGCGAAACCCCGAGTTCCACGGCTTTCTGCACCATGTAATCGAGCCGCGCATGTTTGATCGGCGCAAACAGGTAGATCAGATCGCAGGCGCCATGCTGCGGCCGCGTCTGCTCGGTGATCGCCAGAGATACCGATTTCCGTCCTTCGCGGTGCAACTCCGCGCGCCATTCGCCGTCACGTCCATTGAACACCAGAACCGGATCGCCCGGCTCCAGCCGCAACACATTGGCCAGATAATTGGCCTGCCCCTTGTCCAGTGGCACGCTGACGGCGCGCTCCAGCGCGGGCGCGACATACAGGCGCGGAGTGCGGAAATCATAGCGGGGCATGGCTCACTTCTTTGGCAAAGCGACGTGCGACAACTTTCTCATAACCCGCTAGCTCTCTAATATGGTCTGAATCGCGTTTTGCCGCTGTGTCGCCTACTTTACAGGCTTGGAGATGGGCGTACCCGGAAGGCCCAGGGGCCGGGGAGAATGAGATATGAAAATTGCTGCAGGCCTGTCTGTGGCCCTGTCACTGGCTGCATTCGCGGCGCCGGTGCTGGCTGCGCCGGACGACTCACAGCTGAAGTTGGCCCAGGCTGGCCCGCCGACGTCGGGCTGGGGCACTCCCGGTGAACCGAAGGCGGCCCAACCAGGCCCGCCCAGTTCCGGCTGGGGTGCACCCGCTGCGCAACCGGCGGCACCGTCCGGCCCCCCCGCATCGGGCTGGGGAGCACCGGGCGCGCCGGCCGGACGTCCGTCTGCCTCATTCGCACCAGGCGGCGGCGGTGGCGGCGGTGGGCCACAGCGCAATTGCATGGCCGAGATCCAGCCCCTCCTCGCGGACGCCGAGGAAAAGGGCAGAGCGATCCAGAAGGCCGCCGCGACCAAACAGCAACCGGTCGTATGCCAAGCGTTCCGGAACCTAGCGACCGCCGAAGGCAAGGTCCTCAAATATTTCGACGATCACGGCAAGGAATGCGGAATTCCCCCGGACGCGGTGAAGGCGCGGAAGGGCAACATGGCCAAGATTGTCGAGGTCCGGACCAAGGTCTGCGACACCGCAGCAGCGCCTGCCAAGCGCGCACCCAGTCTGAGCGATGCACTCGGAACCTCGCGAATCCCGTCGGTCTCGACCGATACGCCGGCCGCGAAGAGCCGCGGCAGCACGTTCGACACGCTGACCGGTAATCCGCTGACCCGATGACCGGAACCGCCGGGCGGGTCGCCGATTCGACCGGAAACTGGGTCGATACGACAGCACCCGCCTGGCTCAAGCCGTATCTGCGGCTGGCGCGGCTCGATCGTCCTATCGGCTCGTGGCTGCTTTTGCTGCCGTGCTGGTGGTCGGCAGGGCTCGCCGCTATCGCCGCCGGACGGTCCTACCCGGATCCGTGGCACTGCCTGTTGTTCTTCATCGGCGCATTCGCGATGCGCGGCGCCGGTTGCACCTGGAACGACATCATCGATCGCGATCTCGACGCCAAGGTCGAGCGCACGCGCTCACGTCCAATTCCATCCGGCCAAGTTACTGCGCGCCAGGCTATAGTGTTTCTCGTTTTGCAGGCCTTGGTGGGGCTGGTCGTGCTTCTGCAGTTCAACCCCTTCACGATCCTGATGGGCATCCTGTCGCTTGCCACGGTGGCGATCTATCCGTTCCTGAAGCGTGTGACGCACTGGCCGCAGATCGGGCTGGGACTGGCCTTTTCCTGGGGCGCGCTGATGGGATGGCCTGCCGTGTTCGGGCGGCTCGATGCGGCAGCCCTGTTTCTGTACGCCGGATCGATCGCATGGGTGATCGCCTACGACACGATCTATGCGCATCAGGATCGCGAGGATGACGCGCTGATCGGCATCAAGTCCACGGCGATCCTGTTCGGCGATCGCACGAAACCGCTGCTGGCGCTGTTCTTTTCGCTCGCGATCGTATTGATCGCAATAGCGGGCTGGCTTGCCGGCGGCGGCCTTGTATTCGCCGCCGGACTCGCCGCCTTTGCTGCGCATCTGGGCTGGCAGGTATGGCGGATCGATATCTCGGATCCGGCGCTGTGCCTGCGTCTGTTCAAGTCGAACCGCGACGCCGGCCTCATCCTGTTTGCCGGAATGATTCTCGATGCGTTCGTCAGGTAAGCGGAGGTCAGTTGCGCGCGATGATTTCGCGCTCGCCGCGATGCACGGCCTGCAGCCCGATATGCCGCCCCGGCTTGCGCCGCATCAGGATCGACGGCCGGCGTTTCCGGATCGAGGAGCGCCGCCGCCTGCGGGCGATCACGTCTCCGGCTTGCAGCACGCGATGGCCAGCACTGACCTGGCGGACATCGCCGCTCGCATCACGCTGCCACAACGACACGCCGAGCACCCGGCCCCATGCGCGCCACATCAGCGCTGCCTCGTCGGCGGGCGCGGACTCCATGAGCGGTACGGACAAGGCTGCATCGGCGTGATCGAGGATGATCGATGCAGTGGCGCCGCCGTCTTCGGCCGGCACAAGCGTGACGCCGACAAAGGCATCGACCGCCAAACGGATTTTCATCCGCATTCCCTGGACAGCGCGTCGCAGCACCACACGATCACGGTCCAGTTCGATTTGCCGCATCTGCCCGTCTGCTCCGGCGTCTCGAGCCGGAAAGCGAACTGGCAAAGTGAAGGGGTCGAGCCGCAGTGCGCGGCCCGACCCGGCAGGCAAGGCCCCGCCGGTTTCCATTTGACGCCTCAATTGCTCCCCCGGACTTTTTCGTCCGTTATGTGCAGGAGATTGCCACAATGACGTCGGAAACCGCTTAAAAAGCTCGGTTAATCAAGGGTTTCGGAGACTTCCTCGATTCGCATGATTGACAAGTCGTTGCTTGCAACGGCGCGATTACTTCCTTTCGACTCCCCAGGTTCTTGTCAGAAAGCGCCGCTCCCCTTAAATGCGAAGGATCAATGCAATCCCTTCTTGATCAATCTGCACTCAGCACCCTTGCCGAAGGTCTCGTTCGCGCCGCGCGAAAGGCCGGCGCCGATGGAGCCGACGCAATCGCCGTTCGGTCCGTATCGATCGGTGTCGATGTCCGCGACGGCGCTGTCGAAGAATCCGAGCGCTCCGAAGGTGACGACGTCGGCCTTCGGGTCTTCGTCGGCAAAAAGCAGGCGGTCGTGTCCACCAACGACATTGCAGGAACCGATCCTGCCGCGCTTGCGGAACGCGCAGTCGCGATGGCCCGCGTGGCGCCTGACGATGAGTTTGCCGGGCTCGCCGATTCTGATCGGCTCGCGCGCAAGCGGCCCGATCTCGACCTTGTCGATGACGCGATCCCTCCGATCAGCGAGCTGGAGCGCCGCGCGCGCGTTGCCGAAGAGTCAGCTTTATCGGTGAAAGGCGTCACCAAATCCGGCGGCGCATCGGCGGGCGCTGGCATCAGCGGCATGGTGCTGGTCACGAGCGGCGGTTTCCATGGGTCCTATCTTGCATCGCGCCAGAGCGTGTCGATGACGGCAATTGCCGGTGAAGGCACCGGCATGGAACGCGACTATGACTATTCGTCAGCATTGCACGGCAGCGATCTTGCGCCACCGGACATGATCGGACTCAGCGCCGGAGAACGCGCCGTGCGCAGGCTCAACCCGCGCAAGGTGAAGACACAGACCGTCCCGGTGATCTTCGATTCCCGGCTCTCGAATACGCTGATCAGTCATCTCGCGGGTGCGACCAACGGCGTCTCGATCGCACGCAAGGCGAGCTTCCTGAAGGACAAACTCGGCGAACGGCTATTCTCGCCGGGCATCCGAATCGTTGACGACCCGTTGCGCAAGCGCGGCTTGCGCTCGCATCCCTTCGACGGTGAAGGCGTCGCCGTCCAGGCGATGAACCTGATCGACGACGGCGTCTTGACGTCATGGTTTCTCGACAGCGCGACGGCCCGCGAACTCGGCATGGTGACCACCGGCCATGCCGCGCGCGGCGTATCGGCGCCGCCCTCGCCTGTTCCGAGCAATCTCTATCTCGAACCAGGAGCGTTGACGCCCGAAAAGCTGATCGCAGAGACCGGCACCGGATTTTACGTCACCGACCTGATCGGCATGGGGACGAATCTCGTGACCGGCGATTACAGCCGCGGCGCCGCCGGTTTCTGGATCGAGAATGGCGAATTGTCTTATCCCGTCAGCGAAGTGACGATAGCCGGGCATCTGCTCGACATGTTCCGTTCACTGACACCGGCGAACGATCTCGCATTCAAGTTCGTCACTAACGCACCGACCTTGCGCGTGGAGGGCATGACGGTTGCCGGTCAATGACCAAAGCGGTCGGAATGCGGCTCTCGCACAGGAGCTAGGCCTCGCCGTACGCGAGGCCGGTCAGATTGCGCTGAAGTATTTTCGCGGGTCGATCAAGAGCTGGACCAAGGGTCACGATTCGCCGGTCTCCGAAGCCGATATCGCGGTGGACGAGTTTCTGAAAGCGCGATTGACCCGGGAGGGATTCGGTTGGCTTTCCGAGGAGAGCCAGGATGATCGGACCCGCCTTTCAGCGGAGCGACTGTTCATTGTCGATCCGATCGACGGGACGCGGTCCTTCCTCGCCGGACGCTCCGACTGGTCCGTCGTTGCGGCGGTGGTGGAGAAAGGCCGGCCCACCGCGGCGGCCGTTTACGTCCCGACTGACGACGATCTGTACGTCGCCGTTGCTGGAGCGGGCGCTACCCGCAACGGGGAGCGGATCGAGGCATCGGCCGGCAGCGACCTCGCCGGCGCCCGTGTCGCCGGTCCGAAGCGGGTCTTGGAACGCCTCGCCACGATCGATCGCGGAACGATCGAGGAGCCGAAGATTCACTCGCTGGCGTTGCGGATGACGCGTGTCGCGGAGGGCCGGATTGACGCGGCTTTTGCATCGGTCAATGCGTATGATTGGGACCTTGCGGCAGCCGATCTTTTGGTGCACGAAGCGGGCGGCGCGATGACGAATTTCGCGGGAGAATCGCTGGTTTACAACTTGCATGACCCTGTGCACGGCGCGATTATCGCAGCCGGACGCGACAGGCATGCATTGATGCTGGACCTCGTGCGCAAGCGCCGCAAGGAATTCGCCTGACCCAGCAGGAACGCTCTTATGTCCGATCAGGCTTCACAGAAGCAGCTCCTTCATCTCGTGTTGGGCGGCGAACTTTCCCGCCTCGACGACGTCGAGTTCAAGGACCTGAGCAAGGTCGACGTGGTCGGCGTATTCCCCAATTACGCGACCGCGTATGCGGCTTGGCGCGCCAAGGCCCAGCAGACCGTGGATAACGCGCAAATGCGATATTTCATCGTGCACCTGCATCGGCTGCTCGATCCCCAACTGCCTAACCCCGCTGCGCGCTGAATCCCGACGGAACCCGGTATGTTGTCGTCACGGCGTCTTGCGCGCACACGCTGGGTCCAGAAGTCAATCGGCATTCTCGCTGCGGAATATCTTCGCTTCGTCCATCTGACGAGCCGAACCGTCACGGTTCCGGGCGATGTTTATGAACGCGCCGGGCCGGACCTGCCGGTCATCATCGCCATGTGGCACGGGCAGCATTTCATGGCCCCCTTCATCAAGAGGAAGGGGTATAAGGCGAAGACCCTGATTTCCCGGCACCGCGATGGGGAAATGAATGCGGTGGCGGCCGAGTGGTTGGGTGTTGAGACAATCCGCGGCTCGGGCGATCATGGCAACGGGTTCCATCGCAAGGGCGGTGTCAGCGCCTATTTCCAGATGCTGGAGGCGCTGGCTGAGGGGTACAACGTGGCTTTGACGGCGGACGTGCCGAAGGTGTCGCGAGTCGCAGGTCCCGGGATCATTCGCCTTGCACGCGATTCCGGACGGCCGATCTATCCCGTGGCGCTTGCATCCAGCCGCCGTAAGGTCATCGACAACTGGGATCGATCGACGATCAACCTTCCATTCAGCCGAATCGCCGGCGTGGTCGGCGACCCGATCCGCGTCAGCGCAGAGGCCTCAGATGCCGACCTGGAGGCGGCGCGATTGTCGCTGGAGGCCGCCTTGAATGCGGCAACCGAACGCGCGTACGCGATCGCCGATTCCAAGAACGTGAGTGAGCAGCGTGGCTGACCGCCTGCCCATGACATTGCGCGCGTATCACCGCGCGATGTCGGCGGCAACGCCCCTCGCCAATCTTTGGCTGAAGCGGCGCCTGCAGCGCGGCAAGGAAATCGAAGATCGTCTGGGGGAGCGGCACGGCGAGCCGACATTGCAGCGGCCCGACGGTCCGCTCGTGTGGTTGCACGGAGCGAGCGTCGGAGAATTGACCGCGGTCTTTCCTCTGATTGAACGATTACGCGCGCAGCATCTCAACGTGCTGGTGACGTCGGGGACGGTGACCTCGGCGAAAGTCGCGCAGAGCCGGCTCCCAAGGGATGTGCTGCACCAATTCATCCCGCTCGACACGCCCCGCTTCGTCACGCGCTTCCTGCATCACTGGCGGCCCGACCTCGGATTGTTCATCGAACAGGATCTCTGGCCGAACCTGATCGTGTCTGCCGCGCGCCGCAAAATCCCGCTGGTGCTGATCAATGGCCGCATGTCGGAGCAGTCGTTCAAAGGCTGGCGCTCCCTGAAGAGGACCGCAAACGCGCTACTGAAGAATTTCGATCTCTGCCTCGCGCAATCCTCGCTCGACGCAGAGCGTTTCTCGCAGCTCGGCATGCGCGCCGTCCACGTGACCGGCAATCTCAAGCTCGACGTTCCGGCGCCACCCGCCGACCAGGCACGATTGACCGAAATGCAGAATGTCGTCGGCGAGCGCCAGGTGCTGGTAGCGGCCTCAACGCATCCTGGCGAGGACGAAGCGATCATCGAAGCGCATCGCCGCGCGCGCAAGACCAGACCGCGGCTGTTGACGATCATCGCGCCACGGCACCCCGAGCGTGGTCCGGAGGTTCTCGAGCGCGCTGTCGCCGCGGGATTGCGCTCGATGTTGCGGTCGCGCGGCGTCATCCCCGATGCACGGACCGACATCTATGTGGCCGACACGATCGGCGAACTCGGGCTGCTCTATCGGCTCGCGCAAGTGGTGTTCATGGGCGGCTCGATCGTCGAGCATGGCGGTCAGAACCCGATCGAAGCGGCCAAGCTCGCCAGACCGATCCTCCACGGTCCGAATGTCTGGAATTTCGCCGACATCTATGCCGCGCTCGATGCCGCGCGCGGCGCCGGCGAAGTCGAAAATATCGGCCATCTCGCGATGCGGATCGGAGATCTCATGAAGGATCCTGCGAGCCGCAAGGCCGCTGGCGAGGCTGCATTCCGCACCGTGGAGCGTCTCGGCGGAGCGCTCGATCGTACCTTTAACGACCTCGAGCCCTATCTCATGCAGTTGCGGCTCACCTATCAGGCGTCCGATGCGTGAGCCCGGTTTCTGGTGGCAGAAACCAGGACTCGCTGCATGGCTGTTGTCTCCATTCGCTCTGATCTACGGCGCAATCGCGCGCCGGCGTATGCGCCGCCCAGGACTTCGCGCCGGCATTCCAGTGATCTGCATTGGCAACTTTACCCTCGGCGGCACCGGAAAGACTCCAAGCGCAATCGCCATCGCAAAGCTGCTCGCAGCGAGAGGCGAAACGCCATTCTTTCTGACGCGAGGCTATGGCGGCTCGCAGACCGGACCGGTTCGCGTCGATCCCGCCACGCATCGCGCATCGGACGTCGGTGACGAGCCGCTGCTGCTGGCGCGCTTCGCACCGACCATCGTGTCACGCGATCGCGCCGCAGGTGCGCAATTTGCCGAAAAGGCTGGCGCCAGTGTGATTGTCATGGATGACGGACTGCAGAATCCATCGCTCCACAAGGATCTCTCGATCGCGGTGGTCGACGGCCGGCGCGGCGTTGGCAATCGCTACGTATTTCCGGCCGGCCCGCTGCGCGCGCCGCTCTCGGCGCAACTGACACAAGTGCACGCAATTCTCACGGTCGGCACCGGCCTGGCCGTCAACGAACTCACGGCGATCGCCAGCGCGCATGGCTTGCCCGTGCTGCGCGGCCGTCTCGATCCCCGGCGGGAAATTGCGTCGGCTATGGAGGGACACAGTGCCCTCGCCTTTGCCGGGATCGGCGATCCGCAGAAATTCTTTCTGACGCTGGATGAATTGGGGATTGAAGCCACAATCAGGCAGAGCTTCGCCGATCATCATCAGTATTCTGAAGACGACGCAGCGAATATTCTCGCTCTGTGCACGGCCTATCTGCTTGTTCCCGTCACCACCGAGAAAGATATCGTCCGGCTGTCGGGTCATGATGGCGCACGAGGAAGGCTTGCAGCCGCTGCGAAGGCCGTTCCAGTGAGCCTGGCTCTCGAGGACGTTGCCCCCCTGGACGAACTGCTCCAGAAGGCGCTCAGACAGCCCTAGCGCGCCTGCAGACGCTGCAGGACCGCCTGTGGCGTGGCGTAAGCCTCCTGGAGATCCACGCTCCAGTATTTCAACTCCTCGAGCGGGATTGGCACTTTGGTCACCGCGCAGCGTACAAACGCGCCCGGCCGGACGATCCGGAAATCGCCATCCAGAAATTTCACCTCGGCCTCGCCGGCCATGGGCGGGGGGCGATCGAAGCGATTGAGCACTTGAAATATCTCCTGAATTCCGGGCCGAAGGCGGGAATGCGGTGAGCCGTTGAGGCGTTCCAACATAATCCCCTGACGACGAAGGTCAAAGGGACTCCCTGCCGCTTTGCCGCCATGATGCCCATATCGGATGGATTCCGGGCGACCCAAGACCTGCCATGCACAAATCGATCGCAATCGTGTCCTTGCTGATCATTTCAGGGGCCGCACAGGCAGCTTCGCTTGAGCAGATCAATATTCCGACCGACGATAAGCCTCTGCAGGCCGTGATTTTCCGGCCCGACGGCCCTGGCCCCTTTCCTGCGATCGTTGCCCTGCATGGCTGCGACGGATTGCGTGAGAAAACCGGCGAAGTTCTCAAGCCGATCGGCGATTGGGGCCGGCTTTTGTCCAGCGCAGGCTTCGTTGTGGTATTTCCCGATAGCTACCGATCGCGTGGACTATCCAGTCAGTGCAGCGTAAATCCGCCGGATGTCCGTCCGGACCGGGACCGCATCGCCGATACACGCGTCACGCGCGATTGGCTGCAGAAACAGGACTATGTTCGAAAAGATCGCGTGAGCCTCCTTGGCTGGGCGAATGGCGGTATTACCGCGCTGTGGGCGGTGCGGCCCAGCCTTGAGCCTGAAGACGACCGTCCGGACTTTCGCTCTGCGGTTGCGCTCTACCCGGGCTGCCGGCGGTTGGGCGATACGGCGTGGAGCGCGCGCGTTCCGACGCTCATCCTGATCGGCGCGCTCGATAACTGGACCCCGGCGAAGCATTGCGAAGATATGGTCAAGAACGCGCGCGGGCGTTCGGCGCAGGTGGTTTTCGTCAAGTACAAGGGCGCGCATCACGACTTCGACCACGAGGGCCTGTCGCTCCGGCAAAGGCGCAACATCGCGTTCGCCCCCGATCCCGGCGGCCGCGTCACTGTCGGGACGAACAGCGAAGCCCGAGCCGACGCGATCAAGCGCGTCCGACAATGGCTGTCGCGTTAGGGAGCGGCTCAAGTCGTCAAAGCTTCTTCGCCTTCGCAAAAGCTTCACGGCCGACTGACTCAGCTTGCTTGATGAACCCTGTGAACATCGTATCGACAATGGCTCTCACCTCAGCAGGCGCAGTCGAAGGCGTGCCGGCATTAAAAGGCGGCTCGGGGGCGTATTCCGCGATGAGCTGGACGCCCTCCGCGTAGGTCCGATCCCTCAACTGACCGACCAGTGACAGGCCGAAATCGATGCCAGCGGTCACGCCTCCGCCGGTCATGCGATTGCGGTCCTTCACCACGCGCGCCGTGCGCGGCTTGGCGCCGAAAATCGTGAGCAAATGCGCGACCGCCCAGTGCGACGTAGCTTCGTAACCTTCCAGCAGGCCCGCAGCACCAAGAACAAGTGAACCGGTGCAGACCGACGTCACGTACTTTGCCCGCGCACCCCGATCGCGCAGGAACGCGATGGTGGCATCATCCTGCATTGCCGCGAGAGTGCCCGCAGTGCCGCCAGGAACACAGATGATATCCAGATCCTTCGGGCATTCGTCGAAGGTGGCCGAGGGCACGACCACGAGGCCGGCGTCGCTCTTAACGGGATCTTTGGTCTTCGCGACCAGATGGGTCTTGGCACCCATCAGGCTTGTCAGCATGTGGTGCGGACCGACCATATCCAGGGCGGTAAATTCCGGATAAATCAGAAACGCGATCTGCTCCGATCCGATCCAGTGGGCGGGCATGGCGGACATGTCGTGCGCGGCAGGCTGCTCTTGCGCCGGAGCTTGCGCGAGCGTTGTCGACAGGGTGGCGCCAAGCAGCGGCGTAGCCAGAAGTCCGGCCACGCCCTTGTTGATCGAGCGGCGGGTGATTGTCATGCCGCCCCCCTAATTGAACTTCACGGCGAGTTGCCCGTATATCGCGCGCGGCGCGCTTGGAGCGACTTGTCCACCAAACCACGTATACGGCGTGAAGTATTCCTCCCCCGTCAGGTTCTTCGCCGTAATCGCGAGTTTGTAGCGGGCATCCTCATAAGCGATCTTGGCATCGATCGTATAATAACCATGCGTGATCCAAAGATTGGTCGGGTCGACGAACTGGCTGGACGCCATGTAAATTCCGGCGCCGATACTCCAGCCTGGCAGGAAGCTCGCGTCGAATTTGTAGTTCGCCCAAAGCCGTCCTGAATAGGTCGGAACGCCGGGGAGTTGATTGCCGGCCGGCACCGTCATGCCGTTAAACCGTGTTGGGTCCGAAAACGTGGCTTCAGTGTAGGCGTAGCTTCCGAGGAAGCTCCAGTTCCGGTTCGGCTGATAGAGAATGTCCGCCTCGTATCCTCGCGACTGCTGTGCGGTGAGTATCGCTTGCCCCGGGCCGGTAACGAGCGGCACATTCTCGCGGTCGATTTCGAACGCAGCCAGCGTTCCAGTCAACTGGTCGCCGAAATTGAATTTCAGTCCGCCTTCGGACTGCTTCGAATATTCTGGCTTGGGCTGGGCAACGGGAACGAACCCGGCCCATTTCATGCCTTCGCTATAGCTTGCAAACGCGGACAGCCCCTTGAAGAGGTCGACGACGACGCCGGCCCGTGGCAAGAACTTTGTCTGATCGGTGATGTAGGTGCCGGGTGAAGCAAGCGGAGCCATCTCGTTATAGGTGATGTCGAGATTCGCGTATCGACCGCCGACGAGGACATGCACACGTTCATAGAGCGTGGACTGCAGCTGTGCATAGACGCCCTTGGTGAGGTAGGTGTTGTTGAAATCGAAATACTGCAAAAACTCGGCCCCGGCCGAGGGGCTCGGCTTGCTGTAGGGAAATTTGAAATTGGGATCACCCAGATTTATCAGCGGAAGCGGAACCGGGCAGAACGGATCGGTAAGCGCACAGGTCGCCCCAAGCGTGTCCCCTGTCATGAACCCCTGGTCTTTCACGTTGGTGTAGTCGGCCCCGATCAGGAGCGTGTTGCTCGTCGGCCCCGCTACAAACTTCGCTTGCAGATTCGGATTGATCGTAAATTCACGCTGCCGCTGGAACAGCTCGATATTCTGCGGAATCCAGTTGTTCGCTCCCCAGAATGGCGGGAATGGCTCCAATGGAAAACCGCCGCAGCAATCCGATCCGAAAATCGATTGCGAGAACTGATCGAATTCCGACTGACTCCACCTCGCCTTGACGTTGGCGGACCAGACGGCGTCGAATTGATGATCGAAGGTGAAGGTTACACCTTTGCTTTTGGAATAGCTTTGCGGAATATCCGACGGTCCTATGAACATGTCGCGATTGAGCTTGAGGTCTCCAAAAAGCGTGCCGTAAACCGGCAGACCTTGATACGCCTGCTGTTGCTGGCGCGAGACGAAGCCCTGGATCGTGAAGGTCGTGTCCGACTTGTTGGTCAGCGTCAGTGTAGGGTTGAAATTGTAACGCTGAGAATCGAGCACGTTCACGAAGCTCTTGTTACCCGTGTATTCGCCCGTGAAACGGAACAACACCGTCTTGTCCGCATTCAGCGGCTGATTGATATCGAAATACGGATTCCAGTACTTTTCGCTGCCGAATATAATCCCGAACTCGCTATGAGCTTTGTCGGTGGGCAGTTTCGATACGATATTGACCGCACCGCCGATCGGCGCGCCGACGCCACCGCCGTAAAGGATCGCATTCGGCCCCTTCAGGACCTCGATGCGCTCGACATTGACCAGGCCGTCGCGGTCACCTGCAAGGTAGGGGACGTTCAGCCCGTCGCGCCACATCTCGGCGCCAAAGCCTCGAATCTTGAGCGGGTAAAAGTCGGTATTGCCCATCACGAGGGAATTCACGGGTTGGACGTTGCTGACATTGGTCAGCGCATCGCTGATTGTGGTCGCGACTTGATCGTTGATGACACTGCGCGGGATCACTCCGATATTCTGGGGGATCTGTTCGATCGGCGTGTCGGTCTTGGTCGCGGACGTCGACGTCAGCGCCCGATAACCCTGCACGGGCCCAGCGGTTGTGTTCTCGACCGGCGGCAGATTGGGATCGACCCTCGCCTCGTTCCCAGATTCCGCGGGTATTGGCGCGGCCTGCCTT
>VFQN01001063.1_pt1 | contig 48206 bp, 42 predicted proteins | sample 3512371 | NCBI WGS metagenome assembly VFQN01 (sample SAMN10412370, study PRJNA504923) | tailings metagenome | isolation source: Replicate 2 from Balatoc abandoned mine | place: Philippines: Itogon, Benguet | collected 2017-08-28
TGGTGGTGCTGTTCCGCAACCGCTCCACGATCAACGTCGACGAGCTCGACTCGCTGAAGGGTTGAGGCCGCCATGTCCGCATCTCTGAACCCCAATCTCCTGCTGGCCATCCCGCTGGCGCCGCTGGCCGGCGCGATCATCGCCGGCCTGTTCGGCAAGGCCGTCGGCCGCCGCGGCGCGCACGTCGTGACCATCCTCGGCGTGCTGATCTCCTTCATCCTCTCGGCGATGGTGCTGAAGTCGGTCGCCGTCGACGGTGCGCGCTTCAACGCCACCGTCTACGAATGGATGGTGCTCGGCGGCCTGAAGATGGAAGTCGGCTTCCTCATCGACGGCCTGTCCGCGATGATGATGTGCGTGGTGACCTTCGTCTCGCTGATGGTGCACATCTACACCATCGGCTACATGGAGGAAGACCCGGGCTACCAGCGCTTCTTCAGCTACATCTCACTGTTCACCTTCTCGATGTTGATGCTCGTGATGAGCAACAACTTCCTGCAGCTGTTCTTCGGCTGGGAGGCGGTCGGCCTGGTGAGCTACCTGCTGATCGGCTTCTGGTACACCAAGCCGACGGCGATCTTCGCCAACATGAAGGCCTTCCTGGTCAACCGGGTCGGCGACTTCGGCTTCATCCTCGGCATCGGCCTGATCGTCACCTACGCCGGCACGCTGAACTACGCCGAGGCCTTCGCCAAGGCGCCGGAACTGGCCAAGCTGACCTTCCCCGGCACGGAGTGGATGCTGATCACGGTGACCTGCATCTGCCTGTTCATCGGTGCGATGGGCAAGAGCGCGCAGTTCCCGCTGCACGTGTGGCTGCCCGATTCGATGGAAGGCCCGACGCCGATCTCCGCCCTGATCCACGCCGCCACCATGGTGACGGCCGGCATCTTCATGGTGGCGCGCATGTCGCCGCTGTTCGAGCTGTCCGACACCGCGCTGAGCTTCATCCTGGTGATCGGCGCGATCACGGCGCTGTTCATGGGCTTCCTGGGCATCATCCAGAACGACATCAAGCGCGTCGTCGCCTACTCCACGCTCTCGCAGCTGGGCTACATGACGGTGGCGCTGGGCGCCTCGGCCTACTCCGTGGCGGTGTTCCACTTGATGACGCACGCCTTCTTCAAGGCGCTGCTGTTCCTGGCCGCCGGCAGCGTGATCATCGGCATGCACCACGACCAGGACATCCGCAACATGGGCGGCCTGCGCAAGTACATGCCCATCACCTGGATCACCTCGCTGCTGGGTTCGCTGGCGCTGATCGGCACGCCGCTGTTCGCCGGCTTCTACAGCAAGGACAGCATCATCGAGGCGGTGCACGCCTCGAACATCGCCGGCTCGGGCTTCGCCTACTTCGCGGTGATCGTCGGCGTGTTCGTGACCGCCTTCTATTCGTTCCGGATGTACTTCCTCGTCTTCCACGGCAAGGAGCACTTCCGTCACAAGCCGTTCCCCGGCGAGCACGACCACCACGACGACGACCACGGCCATGGCCACGCCCACGAGCCGCACGAGTCGCCCTGGGTGGTGACGGCGCCGCTGCTGCTGCTGGCCGTGCCCTCGGTGGTGATCGGCTACCTGACGATCGGCCCGCTGGTGCACGGCGAGTTCTTCAAGGACGCGATCACCGTCGATGCCACCAAACACCCGGCGATGGCCGAGCTGTCGGAGCACTTCCACGGCGCGCTGGCGATGGCCATGCATGGCCTGAGCACGCTGCCGTTCTGGCTGGCGCTGGCCGGCGTCGTCACCGCCTACGTCTTCTACATGGTCAAGCCCGGCATCCCGGCGGCCATCGCCAAGACCTTCAGCCCGATTGTCAAGGTGCTGGAGAACAAGTACTACATGGACTGGATCAACGAGAACGTCTTCGCCCCCGCGGCGCGCGGCCTGGGCCGCGGCCTGTGGAAGGGCGGTGACGTCGGTCTGATCGACGGCGTGATCAACGGCTCGGCGCGTGCCGTCGGCGCGCTGGCCTCGGTGACGCGCTTCCTGCAGACCGGCTACCTCTACTGGTACGCGCTGGTCATGATCGTGGGCGTGATCGGGCTGATGACCTGGCAGCTGTGGCCCTACCTGGGCAGCCTGGGCGGCAAGTAGCAGACGGGACGGAGAACAAGAACATGGGTTTGCTCAGCTTGGCCATCTGGCTGCCGATCGCCTGCGGCGCTCTGCTGCTGGCCTTCGGCCGCGATTCGTATGCGGGGGCGGTGCGCTGGATGGCGCTGGTCGGCGCGTTCGTCAGCTTCCTCGTCACGCTGCCGCTGATCAGCGGCTTCGACACCTCCACCGCGGCGCTGCAGTTCACCGAATCGCTGCCCTGGATCGAGCGCTTCAACGTGCGCTATGCGCTCGGCGTCGACGGCCTGTCGATGTGGTTCGTGCCGCTGACCGCCTTCGTCACCGTGATCGTCGTGATATCGGCCTGGGAGGTGATCACCGAGCGCGTCAACCAGTACATGGGCGCGTTCCTGATCCTCTCCGGCCTGATGGTCGGCGTGTTCAGCGCGGTCGACGGCCTGCTGTTCTACGTCTTCTTCGAGGCCACGCTGATCCCGATGTACATCATCATCGGCATCTGGGGCGGCCCGCGGCGCGTCTACGCGGCCTTCAAGTTCTTCCTCTACACGCTGGCCGGCTCGCTGCTGATGCTGGTGGCGTTGGTCTACCTGTACTACAAGTCGGGCGGCAGCTTCGATATCCTGGCCTGGCACAAGCTGCCGCTGTCGGCCACCGCGCAGACCTTGCTCTTCTTCGCCTTCTTCATGGCCTTCGCCGTGAAGGTGCCGATGTGGCCAGTGCACACTTGGCTGCCCGACGCCCACGTCGAGGCGCCGACCGGCGGCTCGGTGGTGCTGGCGGCGATCATGCTGAAGCTCGGCGCCTACGGCTTCCTGCGCTTCTCGATGCCGATCGCGCCCGACGCCAGCCGCGAATGGGCCTGGTTCATCATCGCGCTGAGCCTGATCGCGGTGATCTACATCGGCCTGGTGGCGCTGGTGCAGCAGGACATGAAGAAGCTGGTGGCCTATTCGTCCATCGCGCACATGGGCTTCTGCACGCTGGGCTTCTTCATCTTCAGTGAGCTCGGCGTCTCCGGCGGCATCGTGCAGATGGTGTCGCACGGCTTCGTCTCCGGTGCGATGTTCCTGTGCATCGGGGTTCTCTACGATCGGGTGCATTCCCGGGAGATCTCGTCGTACGGCGGCGTGGTCAACACCATGCCGAAGTTCGCTGCCTTCGCGGTGTTCTTCGCCATGGCGAACAGTGGCCTGCCCGGCACCAGCGGCTTCATCGGCGAATGGATGGTCATCCTCGGCACCGTGAAGGCCGGCTTCTGGCTCGCCTTCCTGGCCGCCACGGCGCTGATCTTCGGTGCCGCCTACAACCTGTGGATGGTCAAGCGGGTGTACTTCGGCCCGGTCGCGAACGACGACGTCAAGGCGCTCACCGACCTGAACAGCCGCGAGTTCCTGATGATGGCCATCCTCGCCGTCGCCGTGCTGTGGATGGGTCTCTATCCGAAGCCCTTCACCGACGTGATGCATGTCTCGGTGACCGAGCTGCTCAAGCACGTGGCGCAATCCAAGCTGGTCCCCTGAGCCGGACGAGAACGACATGAATCAGATGAACTGGCTCGCCATCGCCCCCGAGGTCGTGCTGCTGATCACGGCCCTGGTGGTGGCCATGGTCGACCTCTGGGTCACGCACCCGCGCCGCACGCCGACGTATCTACTGGCCCAGGCCTCGCTGGCCGTGGTGGCCGTGCTGCACCTGCTGCGCTTCGACGCCGGCGACACCGTCTACGCCGTGCAGCGCATGGTGGTCGCCGACCCGATGGGCCACCTGCTGGCCTTCTTCGCGACGCTGGCCACCATGGTGTCGCTGGCCTACGCGCGCCCCTATGCCGCCGACCGCGACATGCTCAAGGGCGAACTGATCTCGCTGGCGATGTTCTCGCTGCTGGGCATCTGCGTGATGGTGTCGGCGAACAACTTCCTGGTCGTCTACCTCGGCCTGGAGCTGATGTCGCTGAGCCTGTATGCGCTGGTGGCGCTGCGCCGCGACCATGCCCCGTCGACCGAGGCGGCGATGAAGTACTTCGTGCTCGGTGCGCTGGCCAGCGGCTTCCTGCTCTACGGCCTGTCGATGATGTACGGGGCCACCGGCTCGCTGGACATTGGCGAAGTCTTCAAGGCCATCGCCACCGGCCAAATCAACCAGGCCGTGCTGGTGCTGGGCATCGTGTTCGTGGTCGCCGGCCTGGCCTTCAAGCTGGGCGCCGTGCCGTTCCACATGTGGATCCCCGACGTCTACCAGGGTGCGCCCACGGCCGTGACGCTGCTGATCGCCGGTGCGCCCAAGCTGGCCGCCTTCGCGATCACCATCCGCCTGCTGGTGGAGGGCATGTCGGGCATCGCGCAGGACTGGCAGCAGATGCTGATCGTCCTGTCGGTGGCCTCGATGGCGCTGGGCAACGTCGCGGCGATCGCGCAGAGCAACCTCAAGCGCATGCTGGCCTACTCGACCATCGGCCAGATCGGTTTCATGCTGCTCGGCCTGACGCCCACCGTGGTGTCGGTCAACACGCTGTCGGCGGCCAACGGCTACAGCTCGTCGATGTTCTACGTGCTGACTTACGTGTTCACCACGCTGGGCACCTTCGGCATCGTGATGCTGCTGGCGCGCGCCGGCCACGAGGCCGAGCAGGTCGACGACCTCAAGGGCCTGGCGCGGCGCAGCCCCTGGTATGCCGCGGTGATGGCGATCTTCATGTTCTCGCTGGCCGGCATTCCGCCGACGGTGGGCTTCTACGCCAAGCTGGCGGTGCTGCAGGCGATCGTCTCGACCAACGTGGCGCTGTACATCTGGCTGGCGGTGATCGCCGTGCTGCTGTCGCTGGTGGCTGCGTTCTACTACCTGCGCATCGTCAAGGTGATGTACTTCGACGAACCGGCCGATGCCCACCCCATCGCCAGCACGGGCGAGGTGCGCACCATCCTGTCGCTCAACGGCGCGGCGATCCTGGTGTTCGGCATCCTGCCGGGCGGCCTGATGGCGCTGTGCGCGCAGGCCATCGTCAAGGCGCTGGGTTCCTGAGCCCGCGGGCGTGAGCCGGCCTCCCGACCACGCCGACGACGCGCACCTGCGCGAGGAGACCGTCTCCCGCGAGACGGTCTTCGAGGGCCGGCTGCTGAAGGTGCGGCGTGACCGCATTCGCCTGCCCGACGGCGGCGAGGCCACCCGCGAGTTCATCGTCCACCCCGGCGCGGTGATGATCGTGCCCTTGCTCGACGACGGCCGCCTGGTGATGGAGCGGCAGTGGCGCTACCCGCTCGAGCGCGTGATGCTGGAGTTTCCGGCCGGCAAGCTGGAAGCGGGCGAGCCGACCCTGCAGTGCGCACAGCGCGAACTGCTCGAGGAGACCGGCTACCAGGCCTCCGAGTGGGCGCTGGCAGGCGTGCTGCACAACGCCATCGCGTATTCCAACGAACACATCGAGATCTGGTTCGCGCGTGGCCTGACGGCCGGCGTGCGCCGCCTCGACGAAGGCGAGTTCCTCGACTTGGAACTCGTCGAGGACGCTGAACTCGACCGCCTGTGCGCCAGCGGCGCAGTGACCGACGCGAAGACGCTGATCGGTCTGCAGTGGTTGCAGAATTGGCGCGCCGGGCGCTGGGCGATACCGGGCTTCACGCCCCGATAAGCGGCCGCGGCCCATAATCCGGCGCATGAAGGTGCTGAACCTGCGCTGCGCTCATGACCATCGGTTCGAAGGCTGGTTCGGCTCCGACGAGGACTTCGAGTCGCAGTCGGCCCGTGGCCTCGTGGGTTGCCCGGCCTGCGGCGATGCCAGCATCTCCAAGCTGCCCAGCGCGCCGAGGCTGAACGTCTCCGGCCTGAAGGAAGAGGGCGCTCCGCCCGACCGCATGGCAGCCCTCCAGGCCGCGGCGTTGCAGGCGGTGCAGCAGGTGATGGCGCGCACGGAGGACGTCGGCGAGCGGTTTCCCGAGGAGGCGCGCCGCATCCACTACGGCGAGGCCGAGGCCCGCGGCATCCGCGGCCAGGCCAGTGCGGAGGACGCGCAGGCGCTGCGTGACGAGGGCATCGAGGTGGTATCGCTGCCCGTGCCGGCGGCGCTGAAGGGTCCCCTGCAGTAGCGGCTCAAATCACGCGGCCCGGATTCATCCGGCCGTGCGGATCCAGCGCCTGCTTAATGGCGCGCATCATCTTCAGTGCCACCGGCGACTTGCGCTGCGCCAGTTCCTCGCGCTTGAGTGCGCCGATGCCGTGTTCGGCCGAAATCGAACCGCCGTGGACCATCACGGCGTCGTAGACGATGCGGTTCACCTCGGCCTCGCGCTCGGCGAGGAAACGATCGGCCGCTTCGCCCTCCGGCGCCTGCACGTTGTAGTGCAGGTTGCCGTCGCCGAGGTGGCCGAAGTCGACCAGGCGCACGCCCGGCACGGCGCGCTCCAGCGCCTCGTCGGTGGCGCGCACGAAGGCGGGAATGCGAGAGATCGGCACCGAGATGTCGTGCTTGATGTTCAGCCCCTCGAGGCTCTGCGCCAGCGGGATCGATTCGCGCAGGTGCCACATCGTCTTCGACTGTTCCAGGTTCGCGGCGACCGCGGCATCGGCGATCAGGCCGCGTTCGAAGGCCAGCGCAAGCAGGTCCTCGAATCGCTGCGCGGCGTCTTCCGGACGGTCGCTGGCGGACTGCTCCAGCAGCACCGTCCAGGCCGCGGCGGGCAGGGGCTGCTGAAGCTGCGGGAAGTGGCGCCGCACCAGATCCATCGAGAACCGGTTCATCACCTCGAAGCCGGTCAGCGATGCGCCGAGCCGGGACTGCGCCAGCCCGAGGAACTCGACCGCCCCGTCCAGCCAGTCGAGCGTGGCCAGCGCGGTGCTCACCGTGCCCGGCTGCGGATAGAGCTTCAGCGTGGCCGCGGTGATGATGCCCAGCGTGCCTTCGCTGCCGATGAACAGGTCGCGCAGGTCGTAGCCGGTGTTGTCCTTGCGCAGGCCCGACAGGCCGTTCCACAGCTCGCCGTCGGCGGTCACCACCTCCAGCCCGAGGCAGAGTTCGCGCGCGTTGCCGTAGCGCACCACCTGCGTGCCGCCGGCGTTGGTGGCCAGGTTGCCGCCGATGGTGCAACTGCCCTCGGCCGCCAGGCTGAGCGGAAACAGCAGGCCCTTCGCGGCCGCGGCCTCCTGCACCGCCTGCAGCAGGCAGCCGGCGTCGACCGTCATCGTCAAGTTGGCGGCATCGACCTCGCGCACGCGGTTCAGGCGCCCCAAGTGCACCACCACCTGGGTGCCGGAGGCGTCGGGCACCGAGGCGCCCACCAGACCGGTGTTGCCGCCCTGGGGCACGATGCTCGCGCCGTAGGCGGCGCAGGCGCGCACCACGGCGGCCACTTCGTCGGCGGAACCGGGGCGCGCGACCGCCCGGGCGCGGCCGTGCCAGCGCTTGCGCCAGTCGATCTCGTAGGCCGGCAGGTCGCCACCCTGGAGCACGTGGGCCGTGCCGACGATGCCGCGCAGCGTGGCTTCCAGCGTCATGCCGCGCCCGCCGCACCGGAGCGAAGCCGCCAGCGCACGTGCACCGCGCAGGCGGTGAACAGCAGCAGCGTGAGCACGACCTCGATCAGCGCCAGCCGGGCCGACAGCCCCGGGTCGCTGGTGGCGCGCACCACGCCCTCGACGAAGTACAGCCACACCAGCAGCGCCACCCAGCGGTAGGTGTACAGGCGCCGCTTGAGCAGGCCGGCCACGGCGAAGGTCAGCGGCAGCACCTTGAGGGCGAGCATGCCGCTGCCGGTGGGCGCGAGCCGGAGTTCCCAGAGGAGGCCGAGGACGATCAGGCCGAGCAGGCTGGCCACCGCCACGCGCTGCGACCAGGCCACGGCGGGCGAAAGGGCGTGCTGCATCGCTGGCTATCATGCCAGCAATGAATCTTCCCTCTCACCTGCGGGCCCGCCTCGAGGAGAACTGGCGCGAGCGCATCGCGCTGCTGCTCGAGACGCTGCAGCACTGGCCCTGGCTGGAGACGCTGCGCACGCTGCGCCAGCGCTTCCGCGAAGACCACCTCGGCCTGACCGCCAGCAGCCTGACCTTCACCACGCTGATCTCGCTGGTGCCGCTGGTCACGGTGACGCTGGCGATCTTCTCCGCCTTCCCGATGTTCAGCGCCTTCCAGGAGTCGCTGCAGAAGTACTTCCTGCAGAGCCTGGTGCCCGACAACATCGCCAAGCCGGTGATGGTGGCGCTGACGCAGTTCGCCGCCAAGGCCAACCGGCTGGGCACGGTGGGCCTGGTGTTCCTGGTGTTCGCCGCGCTGGCGCTGATGCTGACCATCGACCGCACGCTCAACGCGATCTGGCGCGTGCGCGCACCGCGGCCGATCGCCCAGCGCGTGCTCGTCTACTGGGCGGCGGCCACGCTCGGCCCGCTGGTGCTGGGTGTCAGCTTGAGCCTCACGTCTTACGTGATCTCGGCGTCCCGGGGCATCGTCGCCGAGCTTCCCGGCGGCGTGAGCCTGCTGCTGAACACCATCGAGTTCGTGCTGCTGGCCGCCGGCATGGCGGCGCTGTTCCACTACGTGCCCAACACTCACGTGAAGTGGCGCCACGCGATCGCCGGCGGCGTGTTCGTGTCGGTGGGCTTCGAGGTCGCCAAGAAGGCGCTGGCCTGGTACATCACCCAGGTGCCGACCTTCGCCGTGGTCTACGGCGCCTTTGCCACGCTGCCGATCCTGCTGGTGTGGATCTACCTCGGCTGGGTGATCGTGCTGCTCGGAGCTGTCATCGCGGCCTACGCGCCCAGCCTGCAGATGCGCGTCGCGCGCTGGCCCGACCGCCCCGGCTCTCGCTTCGGCCTGGCGGTGGCGCTGCTGACCGAGCTCGACCGGGCACGCCGCAGCGAGGCGCGCGGGCTCAGCCTGGCCGAGCTGTCGGAGACGCTGCGCGTCGATCCGCTGCAGGCCGAGCCCATCGTCGATGCGCTGGTCGAGATGGATTGGCTGGCGCGCCTGGACGAGCCCGGCGCGGCCCGCTTCGTGCTGCTGGCCGACCCGGCGCAGACCGCGGCCGCGCCGCTGATCGCGCAGATGCTGATCGAGCCGACCCCGGCGCTGCGGGCCTTCGCCGAGCGCGCCGGCTTCGAGCGGCTCACGCTGGCGGAGTTGCTGCGCTCCTGACCTCGCCGCGCACCGGGCCGTGCTGCACGCGGTCCTTGCCGAGACGCTTGGCGGCGTACATCGCGTCGTCGGCCGCCTGCAGCAGCTTCAGCGGGTGCTGGGCATCGGCCGGCGCCAGCGCGTACCCGATGCTCGCGCTGACGCCGCCGCCGCTGACGCCGGCGCTGACCTGGCGGATCGCCTCGAGCATGTGCAGCGCCAGCGCCCGCGCCCCCGAGGGGTTGCGCACGGCGGCGAGCACGAGGAACTCGTCGCCGCCGAAGCGGCCGACGGCGTCGTCGGCCCGCACGCTCTTCTGCAGCGCCTGCGCCACTTTGACGAGCAGCGCGTCGCCCTCGCGGTGGCCGAGCCGGTCGTTGACCGCCTTGAAGCCGTCGAGGTCGACGAAGAACAGTGCCACCGGCTCGTGCGTCGCCGTGACCATCGCCGCCTCGATGCGGTCCATCATCGTGCGCCGGCTGAGCACGTCGGTGAGCATGTCGCGCTCGACGCTGCGGCGCAGCTGCTCCTGCGCCACGGTGAGGTCGTGCACGTCGATCGTCACCGTGTACAGCCCGGCCACCCGGCCCTGTTCGTCGAAGTCGGGCACGTAGCTGGTGCGCAGCCAGCGCGGGCCGGCGCCGGCGTTGTTGGCCAGGCCGTCCACCAGCCGCGTGTACTGCACCGTCTTGCCTTCGAGCGCGCGGCGGAAGTGCGGCTCGTGCTCGGCCCAGCGCTTCTGCCCGCGCACTGCGCCGATGTGGCGGCCGAGCAGCTGGTCGGCCGGCTTGCCGGCCATCTCGCAGTAGGCCTTGTTGACGAAGCGCAGCACGAACTCGGCGTCGACGTAGGTCAGCGGGTAGGGGATGTTCTCGGTGAAGCGGTCGAGACGCACGCGCGCGGCGATGAGAGCCTCGCGCGCGGTGACGTCCTCGTGGATGTCGGTGGCGATGGTGAACACCGAGTGCACCTCGCCGGCGGCGTCGGCATCCGGGAACACCTGCACCCGGGCCCAGCGGCCAGCCAGGGTACCGTGGCGCAGCAACCGCTCGTAGTTCGTGGTGGCGCCGCGGAAGGCGCGCTCGAAGGCGGGGCGGGCGCGCTCCCAGGCTTCGTCGCCGTAGAGATCGGCCAGCGTGCGGCCGAGCAGCTCGTCGCGGGCACGGCCCGACCACAGCAGGTAGGGCGGGTTGCAGAACACCAGCCGGGCGTCGCGATCCCAGCGGCCGATGGGCAGGGCGACGACGTTGACCAGCCGTTCGATCGTGCTGGCCGAAGGATCGTCGCGCGGCGGTTCGGTCATGGTCAGAACGGGATGCGGCCGATCCAGATGTCCTTGTACATCACCCAGTCGCCCATGAAGCTGAACAGCGGCCGCTTGAACGAGGCCGGTTTGTTCTTCTCGAAGCCGAAGTGGCCGATCCAGGCGAAACCGTAGCCGCACAGCAGGCCGTACAGCAGGTACTGCGGCCGGCCGGTGGTCAGCAGCATGGCGAGGCACACCAGGGCCAGCGTCGAGCCGACGAAGTGCAGGCGCCGGCAGGTGCGGTTGCTGTGCTCGCTCAGGTAGAAGGGGTAGAACTCGGCGAAGGTCTTCATCGCCTTGGGGTCGGCGGAGGCGGAGGTCATGCGGGCTCCTGGGCTCGGGCAAGTGCCTGTCTCACGGCATTCAACACGCCGTCCGGAACCTCGGTCATCAGGGAATGCCCGGCGGGCAGTGTGGACACCTTGGCACGCAGCGCCTCGGCGAGCTCGCGCGTGGCCTTCGGTGACGTCATCTGATCGCGCGCGCCGAGGATGAGGCTGACGGGGCAGCGCACCTGCGCGGCGGCCTGCAGCCCGTTGGCATAGGCGTCGCAGAGCCGGAAGTCGTGCTCGAACAGGTTGCGCCCGGCCAGGCCGCTGCCGCCGGCGAGCATGCGCCGCATCAGCGCGCGCGCACCGCCGTGCACCCACATGCCCGGGCCGGGGAACGAGGGCTTGGTGGCGACGCTGGCGTGCGAGAGGTTGTTGACCAGGTCGATCGCCAGCAGCGGCTGCTCGCGACCCATGTTCAGCAAGGCATCGGACACCTTCATCGGGTAGGCCGTGCCGATCATCGCCAGCTGGGTGATGCGCTCGGGCGCACGGGCGGCCATCTCCAGCCCGACCAGCGTGCCCATGCTGTGCCCGACGACCGCGGCACGCCGGACACCGGCGGCATCCAGCAGCGCCAGCGTCCAGTCGGCCAGCGCCTCGACGGAGGCCGCGGGCGGCCCGTCGCTGCGGCCGTGGCCGGGCTGGTCGACCGCCAGCACGGCATGGCCGTGGTGGGCGAACCAGCGCGCCAGCAGGTTCCACACGCTGTGGTCGTTCATCGCGCCGTGGATGAACACCACGCAGGGCAGGGCGGCGTCGAAGGGCTTGCCGCCGGTATAGGCGTAGGCCTTGCGGCCTTGAACGGTCAGTTCCATCACGCCCCCGCTTTCTCGGCCGCCTTCAGCGCGCGCTTCAGGTCGTCGATCAGGTCGGCCGCCTCCTCGAGGCCGATCGACAGGCGGATCGTGCCCGGCCCGATGCCGGCACGCGCCAGCGCGGCGTCGTCCATGCGGAAGTGCGTGGTCGAGGCCGGGTGGATCACCAGCGAGCGGCAGTCGCCCACATTGGCCAGGTGCGAGAACAGCTTCAGGCTCTCGATGAAGGTGCGTCCCTGTGCGCGGCTGCCCTTGAGATCAAAGCTGAACACCGACCCGCAGCCGCGCGGCAGCAGCCGCTTCGCCAGCGCGTGGCTCGGGTGGCCCTCCAGCTCCGGATAGCCGACCGAGGCCACCATCGGATGCGCGGCGAGAAAGGCCACCACCTTGCGCGTGTTCTCCACGTGGCGCGCCATGCGCAGGGGCAGCGTCTCGATGCCTTGCAGGATCAGCCAGGCGGTGTGCGGGCTCATGCAGGCGCCGAAGTCGCGCAATCCCTCGCGGCGCGCGCGCAGCAGGAAGGCGCCGATGGTGCTCTCCTCGCTGAACACCATGCCGTGGAAGCCGTCGTACGGCTCCGTGAGCTCGGGGAAGCGCCCCGAAGCCTCCCAGTCGAACATGCCTCCGTCGACCAGCACGCCGCCGATCACGGTGCCGTGGCCGGAGAGGAACTTGGTGGCGGAGTGGAAGACCAGGTCGGCGCCGTGATCGAAGGGCTTCATCAGCCACGGCGTGGTGAAGGTGGAATCCACCAGCAGAGGCAGGCCGCTGTCGTGCGCGATGGCCGAGACGGTGGGGATGTCCAGCACGTCCAGGCCCGGGTTGCCCAGCGTCTCGCCGAACAGCAGCTTCGTGTTCGGCCGGATGGCCGCACGCCAGCCGTCGATGTCGCCCGGCTTGACGAAGGTCGTCTCGATGCCGAAGCGCGAGAGCGTGTAGTGCAACAGGTTGTGCGAGCCGCCGTACAACGCGCTCGAGGCGACGATGTGCGAGCCGGCTCCGGCCAGCGTCGCGATGGCCAGGTGCAGTGCCGCCTGCCCGCTGGCGGTGGCGATGGCGCCGACGCCGCCTTCGAGCGCTGCCACGCGCTCCTCGAGCACCGCGTTCGTCGGGTTGGAGATGCGGCTGTAGACGTGGCCCGAGCGCTCCAGGTTGAACAGCGAGGCGGCCTGCTCGCTCGACTCGAACACGAACGAGGTGGTCAGGTGGATGGGCACCGCGCGCGCGCCGGTGGCCGGGTCGGGGGCGGCGCCGGCGTGCAGCGCGAGGGTGTCGAAGCCTGGATCCGAGGCGCCGGGCATGGGGTCTCCTCCGGGGTGCTCTGGGGTGTCGTGGCGCCGGATTGTGGGCTATATTGGGCCGCGACTAGCGACGAGGAGACGATCCATGAAGGTCAGCGACATCCTGCGCGTCAAGGGGGGAACCCTGTTCACCGTCAGCCCGTCGGAGGCCCTCGCGGTGGGCCTGAAGACCATGGCCGACAACGACATCGGCTCGCTGGTGGTGATGGACCACGGCGAACTGGCGGGCATGCTGACCTTCCGCGAAGTGATCCTGTCGGTGGTGCGCAACGGCGGCAGCGTGGGCAACACCACCGTGCGCAGCGTGATGGACGACCACCCGCTGACCTGCACGCCCGAGACCGAGATCGACGAAGTGCGCCGCATGATGCTCGAGCGCCACGCGCGCTACATGCCTGTGATGGACCAGCGCACGCTGATGGGCGTGATTTCCTTCTACGACGTGGCCAAGGCGGTGGTCGAGAGCCAGGATTTCGAGAACCGCATGCTCAAGGCCTACATCCGCGACTGGCCGGTCGACGAGGCGCCCGCGCAGCCTGCGCCGAACTGAGCCCGACGCGGCGGGCCACCTAGAATCGCCGGATGGCTGGCAGCACCTTCGGCGAACTCTTCCGCGTCACCAACTTCGGCGAATCCCACGGGCCGGCCATCGGCTGCGTGATCGACGGCTGCCCGCCCGGCATGGCGCTGTCGGAAGCCGACATCCAGCCCGAGCTGGACCGCCGCCGGCCTGGCACCAGCCGCTACGTGACCCAGCGCAACGAGCCCGACGCGGTGGAGATCCTGTCCGGCGTCTACGAAGGGAAGACCACCGGAACGCCAATCTGCCTGCTGATCCGCAACACCGACCAGCGCAGCAAGGACTACGGCAACATCGTCCAAACCTTCCGGCCGGGCCATGCCGACTACACCTACTTCCAGAAGTACGGCCTGCGCGACCCACGCGGTGGCGGGCGTTCCTCGGCGCGGCTGACCGCGCCGATGGTCGGTGCCGGCGCGGTGGCGCGCAAGTGGCTGAAGGAGCGGTTCGGCACCAGCTTCGTCGGCCACATGACGCAACTCGGCGAACTCGACATCCCCTTCGAGGGCGAAGAGCACATCCCCAACAACCCGTTCTTCGCCGCCAATGCCAGCGACATCGTGCGCCTGGAGGCCTACATGGACGAGTTGCGCAAGGCCGGCGACAGCTGCGGCGCGCGCATCACGGTGGCTGCGCGCAACGTGCCGGTGGGCCTCGGCGAGCCGCTGTTCGACAAGCTCGACGCCGACATCGCCTACGCGATGATGGGCATCAACGCCGTCAAGGGCGTGGAGATCGGCGCCGGCTTCGCCAGCGTGGCGCAGCGCGGCACCGTGCATGGCGACGAACTCACGCCGCAGGGTTTCGCCAGCAACAACGCCGGCGGCGTGCTGGGCGGCATCTCCACCGGCCAGGACATCACCGTCAGCATCGCGATCAAGCCGACCAGCTCGATCCGCAGCCCGAAGCGCTCGATCGACCTGAACGGCCTGCCGGCGACGGTGGAGACCTTCGGCCGCCACGACCCCTGCGTCGGCATCCGGGCCACCCCCATCGCCGAGGCGATGCTGGCTCTGGTCCTGATGGACCACGCGCTGCGCCACCGCGCCCAGTGCGGTGACGTGCGGGCGTCGCTGCCGCCGATTCCCGGCCGGATTGCCTGATTCGTCACGAACGGTCAGTCCCTCCGGAAGAAAAGAACCGGGAAGACCGCGCGAATCCGCTCAAGTGCCGGCGGGTCAATGCCGAAAATGGGCTTGCCCGCGAATAAGTGACATAAGTGAACTGGTAGTGATCTTCGTGGGCGCCATCTCACCCGAGGCACCCATGAGCATGTCTTCGTCTGTCCCTCGCCCGGCCGTGGCCAGCGGCTCCAGCGGCCTGATCGAGTTCTTCCGTCACCATGGCGCCTGGGCGCCGGGCGTGAAGCTGTTTCGCCGCATCCAGTTCCGCGCCAAGGCCGCCATCATCCTGGCCGTGCTGTTCGTGCCGCTGCTGGTGCTGGGCTGGAACTACTTTGGCGACAAGGCCGCGGCGATCGAGTTCACCGCCAAGGAGCTGCGAGGCACCGAATATGCGCGCGAGGTGCTGCCGCTGATCGCGCAGGCGCAGCGGCAGCGCGAGCTCGCGGCGCTCGCCCAGATCAAGGGGGCCGACGCCTCCGGCCTGCCCGCCGCGAACGACGCCTTCGACGCACAGCTTCGCAAGGTCGAGCAGGTCGATGCCCGGCTCGGTGCCGAACTCGGCACCGACAAGCCGCTGGCCGCGCTGAAGGCGGTCGCCCCTGCGGCGGCCGCAGGCGACTGGCACAAGACCTACACGGCCTACTCGGCGCGTGTCGACGCGGCGATCGCATTGCTGACCCAGGCGGCCGACGGCTCCAACCTCACGCTGGACCCCGATCTCGACTCCTACTACCTGATGGAGAGCGTGACGGCGACCCTGCCCGCGGTGATCGAGGCGACGGCCAAGCTCAACGACATGGCGCGTGCCGTGGCCCGCGGCCTGGAGGTGTCCGAAGCGATTGCGCACGAAATGACGCGTGCCGAGGCGCTCGGCGACTACGGTGACGGGCGCTGGGCGGCTGCCATGCCCAAGGTCTATTCGCTGCGGCCGGAGTTCAAGGCCGAACTGCGCGACGAGGCGGTGCGCCACCAGCTGCATGCCTTCCACGAGCTCACCACCAGTCTGGGCGCCGACGACGGCAAGCTCGCGGCCGCGGCCGTGGTGCTCGACGGGCTGCGCGAGCTGCAGCTGAAGTCGCTCGACAAGCTCGACGTCCTGCTGGAGGCCCGGCGCGCTGGCATGCAGATGCAGCGCGCCTGGGTGGGTGTGGTGGTGGTGCTGTCGCTGCTGACGGCCATCTACCTCTTCTATTCCTTCTACCTCGTCACCCATGGCGGCCTGCGCGAGGTGCAGAAGCACCTGGAGGCGATGACCGCCGGAGACCTCACGACCAGCCCGCGACCCTGGGGCCAGGACGAGGCCGCTCGGCTGATGGTCTCGCTGGCCGACATGCAGCAGTCGCTGCGCAGCATCGTCAACAAGGTGCGCGGCGCTTCGGACAACATCGTGCACTCCACCGCCGAGATCTCCGACGGCGCGATGGACCTGTCGGCGCGCACGGAGCAGGCGGCTGCCAGCCTGCAGCAGTCGGCCGCCGCGATGGACCAGATCTCGTCCACCGTGAAGGCGACGTCCGACCAGGCCCAGGAGGCCGCCGGCATCGCGCGCAGCAACGCGCAGCAGGCCGAGCGCGGCGGCGACATCATCGGCACGATGGTCGAGACGATGCAGGGCATCCATGCGTCGTCGAGCAAGATCGGCGACATCATCGGCGTGATCGACGGGATCGCCTTTCAAACGAACATCCTGGCCCTGAACGCGGCCGTGGAAGCGGCGCGCGCCGGCGAAGCGGGGCGCGGGTTCGCCGTGGTGGCTTCGGAGGTGCGAGCGCTGGCCCAGCGCTCGGCGGCGGCCGCGCGCGAGATCAAGGGGCTGATCACCGCCAGCGTCGAGCAGGTGGACCACGGGGCGAGGATCGTCCGCAACGCGGGAGACACCATCGGCCAGATCGTGCACAGCGCGCACGAGGTCAACAAGCTGCTGGCCGACATCGCCAACGGCGCCAACGAGCAGGCCACCGGCGTCGGGCAGACCACCCAGGCCGTGCAGGACCTCGACGGCATGACGCAGCAGAACGCCGCGCTGGTCGAGCAGACCGCGGCGGCCGCGGCCTCGCTCAAGGAGCAGGCGACCAGGCTGGCCGAGGAAGTCTCGCGCTTCCGCCTGCCGGCCTGAGCGCCGCCGAGGCGGCCCGCTTCGTCGCACGGCGGCGCAGTTCGTCGCCCGCGGCCTGCAGCCTGTCGCATGGGGGATGGTGATCCCCGGAGCCGTGCCTACACTGGCGCCCGCTTCACGAGAGCGGACCGGGAGGACAGGCGATGCGACGAGCGTGGTGGGTCGGGGGTGTGGTGCTGGTGTTGGCGGTGGCGGCCGGTCTGGGCGTCGCCAAGGTGGCTGGGGTCGGCGCTGCCGCCCCGGGCAAGGCGCCCGAGCCGGCGCTCGAGTTCACGCCGCGCGAGGTGGTTCGCCCGCTGAAGGCCGGCATGCCCCTGCGGCTGGAGTTCTCCGGCGCCCTGGTGGCGCCGCGCAGCGCGGTGCTGCGGGCCAAGACCGCCGGCACGCTGCTGGAGCTGTCGGTGGGTGAGGGCAGCCGCGTGCGCGCTGGCCAGGTGCTCGGCCGCATCGATCTGGCCGACGTCGGCAGCCGCGTGGCGGAACGCGCCGCCACGGTGGAATCGGCGCGTGCCCAGTTCCTGCAGGCCGAACGCGTGCACGCCAGCAACCAGCGCCTGGCCGACCAGCAGTTCATCTCGCCCAACGCGCTCGATGCCTCGCGGGCGGCGCTCGATGCCGCGCGCGCCGGGCTGGAGGCGGCTCAGGCGCAGCTCGCCACCACCCGCCTCGGGCTGCGGGACGGGGCGCTGGTGGCGCCGATCGGTGGGCTGGTCGCCAGGCGACAGGCCCTGCCCGGCGAGAAGCTGGCGGTCGAACAACCGGTGCTCACGCTGGTCGATCTGTCGACGCTGGAGCTGGCCGGCAGCGTCGGCACCCACGAGGTCGCCCTGCTGGCCCCTGGCCAGGCGGTGGAGGTGCGCGTCGAAGGCCTGGACGGCCCGGTGGCCGGCCGCATCGACCGCATCGCACCGGCCGCCGAACCCGGCACGCGAGCCATCGGCGTGACCGTGGTGGTGGCCAATCCGCAGGAGCGGCTGCGCGCCGGACAGTACGCCGTGGCCCGCCTCTTGGTGCCCGACGAGACGCAGCGCCTGACCGTGCCGCTGGCCGCCGTGATGGGCGCGGCCGGGCAGTCGCAGGTGTGGGTGATCGAGGGCGGGGTGCTGACGCAACGTGCGGTCACGCTGGGCCGCCGCGACGAGGTGCAGGGCCGCGTCGAGATCGTCTCCGGCCTGGCGCCGGATGCCCAGGTGCTCGCGGCGCGCTTCGACGGCCTGCGCGAGGGCCGCCAGGCGTCGGTGGTCGAGCGCGCCGCGGCGATCGCCTCGGCGGCGGCATCGGCGGCGCTGCGCTGAGGGAGCCGCCATGTGGATGACCCGTGTCTCGATCGCGAACCCGGTGTTCGCGACGATGGTGATGGTGGCACTGTGCGTGCTCGGCCTGTTCTCCTACGCGCGCCTGGGCATCGAGCAGCTGCCCGACGTGCAGCCGCCGGTGGCCTTCATCGACGTGGCCTATCCCGGCGCCTCGCCCGAGGCCGTCGAGCGCGAGCTCACCAAGCCGGTGGAGGAGGGGCTGAACAGCATCGCCGGCGTCAAGCGCATCACCTCGCGCAGCTTCGAGGGCCGCAGCCAGACCAGCGTGGAGTTCACGCTCGACGCCGACATGGCGCGTGCCATGCAGGACGTGCGCGACCGCATCGCCGTGGTGCAGGGCGTGTTCCCGAAGGACGCCAAGCCACCGACGGTGGCGCGCTTCAACAACGACAACAGCAGCCCGCTGGTGGTGGCGGCGCTGCTGTCGGCCTCGCGCAGCCCGCGCGAGCTCTCGATCCTGGCCGAGCAGACGGTGGCGCGTCGGCTGCAGCGGGTCGAAGGTGTCGCGCAGGTCGAGGTGAACGGCCTGGCGAGGCGCGAGGTGCGCATCGACCTCGACCCGGACCGGCTGCGTGCCTATGCGATCACGCCGGCGCAGCTGGCGGCCGGGCTGCGCGACGCGCATTCCGACCAGCCCGTCGGGCTGCTGTCGGACGCGACGCAGGACGCCATCCTGCGTGTCGAGGGCCGCGTGGCCGATCCGCGCCAGTTCGCCGACATGGTGGTGGCGCAGCGCGGCGGCCTGCCGCTGCGCCTGGGCGACCTCGGCACGGTGGTCGAGCGCGAACGGGAGCCGGAGTCGCTCGCGCGGGTCAACGGCCAGCCGGCGGTGAACTTCAACGTCTTCAAGCAGCAGGACGCCAACACGGTGGCCACCGGCGAGGCGGTGAAGGCGGCCCTGGACGAGCTGCGCAAGGCGCTGCCGGCCGACGTCGAGCTGCGCCTGGTGGTGGCCAACAGCGACTTCGTGAAAGGCTCCCTCAAGGGCCTGCAGCACACGCTGATCGAAGGCGCGCTGCTGACGGTGGCGATCGTGTTCCTGTTCCTGCATTCCTGGCGCAGCACGGTGATCACCGGCCTCACGCTGCCGATCGCGGTGATCGCCAGCTTCATCGCCGTGCATGCCTTCGGGTTCACGCTGAACTTCATGACGATGATGGCGCTGTCGCTGTGCATCGGCTTGCTGATCGACGACGCGATCGTGGTGCGCGAGAACATCGTGCGCCACGTGCACATGGGCAAGGACCACTTCAGCGCGGCGCGCGACGGCACCGAGGAGATCGGCCTGGCGGTGATGGCCACCACCTTCGCGATCTGCGCGGTGTTCGTGCCGGTGGCCTTCATGGGCGGCATCGTCGGCAAGTTCTTCCACCCCTTCGGCATCACCGTCACGGTGGCGGTGCTGGTGTCGCTGTTCGTCAGCTTCACGCTCGACCCGATGCTGTCCAGCCGCTGGCCCGATCCGCCTTCCGCGTCGGCGAAGCGCATTCCCGGCGTGGCGGCGCTGATCCGCTTCGTCGACCATGGCATGGACGTGCTGCACGTCGCCTACGAACGCCTGATCCACTGGGTGTTCGAGCGGCCCCGGCGCAACCGCGCCATCGTGCTGGGCGTCGGCGTGGCCAGCTTCGCCGGCGCGCTGGCACTGGCGCCGCTGGTGGGCAGCGAGTTCGTCCCGCAGACCGACCAGGGCTTCACCCAGCTGGCGGTGCGCATGACCGTCGGTTCCAGCCTCGAGCGCAGCGACGAGAAGGTGCGGCAGGTGGAGGCCATCGTCGCCTCGTTCCCGGAAGTGGCCACGGTGTCCACCAACGTCGGCGGGCAGGGCACCGGGCTGCAGGTCGGGCGAAACCAGGCGGTGCTGAACATCGCACTGGTCGAGCGCGCCCAGCGCGAGCGCAGCCAGAAGCAGGTCGAGGACGCCATCCGCGCCGAGATCGCGCGCATTCCCGGCATCGAGGTGTCGATCGGCTTCGACCGCCCGATCTACGTGGCCGTGCTGGGCAACGACGCCCAGGCGCTGGCGCGCGTGGCCACCGACCTGGCCGAGAAGATGAAGGCGATCCCGGGCATCACCGACGTGGAGCTGTCCGTCAAGCCGGGCATCCCGGCCTACGCGGTGCGCCTGAAGCCCGGCGCGGTTCGCGAACTCGGGTTGACGGCGCCGCAGCTGGCCGCCAGCCTGCGCGCCTACGTCAACGGCGAGGTCGGCACCACCTGGAGCACGCCCGACGGCGAGCAGGTCGAGGTGCTGCTGCGCCTGCCGCAGGCGCAGCGCCAGCGCGTGGCGCAGATGGGCGAGCTGCCGGTGGCCTTCGCGAAGGACGGCACGCCGATCGCGCTGGCGTCGGTGGCCACCATCGAGCCGGTGACCAACCCCGAGGTGATCCGCCGCCAGGATCTGCAGCGCCGCGAGGCCATCTTCGCCGGCGTGCAGGGCCGGCCGGCGGGTGACGTCGGCGCCGACGTGCAGAAGCTCGTGAAGGAGACGGCGCTGCCGGCGGGCATCCGCTTCGACGTCGGCGGCGCCACGAAGGAGCAGCAGGATGCCTTTGCCGCCATGCTCGGGGCGATGGCGCTGGCGGTGATCTTCATCTACATCGTGCTGGCCAGCCAGTTCGGCAGCTTCCTGCAGCCGGTGGCGATCATGGCCTCGCTGCCGCTGTCGCTGATCGGCGTGATGCTGGCGCTTCTGGCCTGGCGCAGCACGCTCAACGTGTTCTCGATGATCGGCCTGATCATGCTGATGGGCCTGGTCACCAAGAACGCGATCCTGCTGGTCGACTTCGCCAACCGGGAACTCAAGGCGGGCGCCAGCGTGCCCGAGGCGCTGTTGCGCTCCGGGCTGATCCGCATGCGGCCGATCATCATGACCACCGCGGCGATGGTGTTCGGCATGCTGCCGCTGGCGTTGGCCTTCAACGACGGTGGCGAACTGCAGGCGCCCATGGGCCGCGCCATCATCGGCGGGGTGATCACCTCCACGCTGCTGACGCTGGTGGTGGTGCCGGTGCTGTGGAGCTACCTGGTGCGCGCGCCGAAGCCGGCCGGCGAACCGGTCGGCGGGGGCGGCCTGATGCCCGCGCCGGCCGACAAGCTGTGACCGGTTGTTCCCTTGATCTTTCTTAAGCTGAAACAAATGAGGGGGTTGGGGATTACGGCATGATTCGGGCCTCGCCCGCTGCCCCGTTCCCATTCCGTGTCTTCCACCCGTCCCGCGCTCGCGGCCAGCCGTCTCGCCTGTCGCCGGGGCGATCGCCTGCTGTTCCGCGGCCTGGATTTCGAGCTGAAGGCCGGCCAGATCGTCTGGCTGCGCGGGCCCAACGGCAGCGGCAAGACCAGCCTGCTGCGCCTGCTGGCCGGGCTGTCCACCCCGGCCGAGGGCGACGTCACCTGGGGCGGCGTGCCGCTGCGCCAGGCCGGCGCCGGCTGGCACCGCTCGCTGTGCTACCTGGCGCACGCCAATGCCCTGAAGGACGACCTGTCGGTGCTCGAGTCGCTGCAGTTTCTCGCCCGATTGCACGGCCATGCGGCGGGTGAAGCCGATTGCGGCGAGGCGCTGCGGCGTGTCGGCCTGTTCAGCCGCCGCCACGCCGCCGTGCGCACGCTGTCGCAGGGTCAGCGCCGCCGCGTCGCGCTGGCACGGCTGCAACTCGATGCCTCGGCGCCGGTATGGATCCTCGACGAACCCTACGACGCGCTCGATGCCGAAGGCACGGCCATGCTCGATGCGGCGCTGTCTGCCCACGCCGCGCGGGGCGGCTCGGCGGTGCTGACCAGCCACATCGACCTGACGCTGCGCGAGCCCGCGCCGACTGTGCTGCAACTCGATGCCTACCGCGTGCAATGAGCTCGGTCTTCGCCACCATCGTCGCGCGGGACCTGCGGCTGGCGGCGCGGCGGCGCGTCGAGGCGTTGCTGCCGATCGCCTTCTTCCTGGTCGCGGTGAGCCTGTTCCCGCTCGGCGTCGGTCCCGAGCCGCAGACGCTGCGCCAGATCGCCCCCGGCGTGGTGTGGGTCTGCGCGCTGCTGGCGGCGATGCTGTCGCTGACGCAGCTCTACGGCACCGACCACGCCGACGGCTCGCTCGAGCAGATGCTGCTGTCCGGCGAATCGCTGTGGCTGGTGTCGGCGGCCAAGGCGCTGGCGCACTGGATCGTCACGGGTGCGCCGCTGGTGCTGTCGGCGCCGCTGTTCGGCGTCCTGTTCGACCTGTCGGCGCCGGCCAACCTGACGCTGGCGCTGTCGCTGCTGCTGGGCACGCCCATCCTCAGCCTGCTCGGCGGGCTGGGCGCGGCGCTCACGCTCGGCCTGCGCAGCGGCGCGGTGCTGCTGATCCTCATCATCCTGCCGCTGTGCATCCCGGCGCTGATCTTCGGCGCCGGCGCGGTGTCGGCCGCCGAGGCCGGCATCTCGACGCGCGGCCATTTTTCCCTGCTCGGCGCACTGCTGATCGGCTCGGGGCTGCTCGCTCCTTGGGCCACCGGCGCGGCGCTGCGCATCGCCACGGAGTGACTGCCTGATGAACGGGCGCCTGACCCTCTTCACCTTCGCCTCGCCCCCGCGCTTCTACTGGCTGACCGGCAAGCTGATCCCCTGGCTGTGGGCGGCGTGCATCGCGCTGAGCGTCGCCGGCCTGTACGTCGGCTTCTTCGTCGCGCCCACCGACGCCACGCAGGGCGAGGCCTACCGGGTGATCTACATGCACGTGCCGGCGGCCTGGATGTCCATGCTGCTGTACCTGGTGATGGCCTTCTGGGCCGCCATCGGCTGGGCCTTCAACGCGCGGCTGGCGTCGATGGTCGCCCGCGCCATCGCCCCCACCGGCGCGATGTTCACCTTCCTGGCGCTGTGGACCGGCGCCTTCTGGGGCAAACCGACCTGGGGCACCTGGTGGGTGTGGGATGCGCGGCTGACCTCGGAACTCATCCTGCTGTTCCTGTATCTGGGCTACATGGCCCTGGTCAACGCGATCGACGACACCCGTCGCGCCGACCAGGCCGGCGCGCTGCTGGCGGTGGTGGGCGCGGTCAACGTGCCGATCATCTATTTTTCGGTGAAGTGGTGGAACACACTGCACCAGGGGGCGACGATCAGCATGACCGCGGCGCCCAAGATGGCCGAGACGATGCTCACCGGCATGCTGCTGATGACCTTCGCCTGCTGGGCCTACGCCTTCGCGGTGGTGTTCATGCGCACGCGCTCGATCATCGTCGAGCGCGAGCAGCACACGGAATGGGTGTCCGAGATGGTTCGCAAGCAGGGAGCCGGCGCATGAACTGGGGCAGTGCCAGCGCGTTCTTCGAGATGGGTGGTTACGGGCTCTACGTCTGGGGCTCGTACATTGCCTGCGCCGTGCTGATGGTCTTGGAGCCGATCCTGGCGGCGCGCAGGCATGCTCGCGCCCGGCGAGATGCCGCACGATTGACTGAGGAGTCCTGAGATGAAACCCCGCCACAAGCGCCTGGCCATTGCCGGAGGCGTCGTCGTCGCCGTCGGCGCCATCGCCGCGCTGGTGCTCAATGCCTTCCAGAGCAACCTGGTGTTCTTCTATTCGCCGACGCAGATCGCGGCCAAGGAGGCCCCGTCGAACCGCACCTTCCGCGTCGGCGGCCTGGTGCAGGAAGGCAGCGTCAAGCGTGACGGCGTGAAGGTCAGCTTCGTCGTCACCGACACCGGCCATACCGTGCCGGTGCAGTACGAGGGCATCCTGCCCGACCTGTTCAAGGAGGGCAAGGGCGTGGTGGCCCAGGGACAACTTCGTGACGGTGTGTTCGTCGCCCGTGAGGTGCTGGCCAAGCACGACGAGAACTACATGCCGCCCGAGGCCGCCGAGGCGCTCAAGCACGGCCAGCAGGTCAACGAGAAGCTCGGCAAGACGGTGATGCAGGGGAGCCCGCAATGATTCCGGAACTCGGGCACATCGCCCTGTGGCTGTCGCTGGGCGTGGCGCTGGTGCTGGGCGTCGTGCCGCTGGCCGGCGCCCAGAAAGGGCGGGCCGACTGGATGGCGCTGGCGCGGCCGCTGACCGTCGCGCAGTTCGTCTTCGTGGCATTGGCCTACGCGGCGCTCACCTATGCGTTCGTGCAGGACGACTTCTCCGTGCTGTACGTCGCGAGCAATTCCAACAGCGAACTGCCGCTGGCCTACCGGATTGCTGCGGTATGGGGCGGCCACGAGGGCTCGCTGCTGCTGTGGCTGATGATGCTGTGCGTCTGGCAGCTCGCGGTGGCCAAGTTCAGCGCCCACCTGCCGATGCCGGTGCTGGCGCGCATCCTCTCCGTGATGGGTCTGGTGGCGGTGGGCTTCCTGCTGTTCACGCTGGTGACCTCCAACCCCTTCGACCGCCTGATCCCGGCGGCGCAGGACGGCCGAGACCTCAACCCGCTCCTGCAGGACCCGGGCATGGTGTTCCACCCGCCGATGCTCTACATGGGCTACGTGGGCTTCTCGGTCGCCTTCGCCTTCGCCGTGGCGGCGCTGATCGGCGGCAACCTCGACACCCAGTGGGCGCGCTGGACGCGCCCCTGGACGACTGTGGCCTGGATCTTCCTGACCATCGGCATCGCGCTGGGCAGTTGGTGGGCCTACTACGAGCTGGGCTGGGGCGGCTGGTGGTTCTGGGATCCGGTGGAGAACGCCTCCTTCATGCCCTGGCTGGTGGGCACGGCGCTGATCCACTCGCTGGCCGTCACCGAGAAGCGCGGCAGCTTCAAGAGCTGGACGGTGCTGCTGGCGATCATGGCCTTCTCGTTGTCGCTGCTGGGCACCTTCCTGGTCCGCTCGGGCGTGCTGAGCTCGGTGCATGCCTTCGCCACCGACCCGACGCGCGGCCTGTTCATCCTGGCCTTCCTGGTCATCGTGATCGGCTCGTCGCTGACGCTGTACGCCTGGCGCGCGCCGACGGTCGGCCTGGGGGCGCGCTTCGCCCTCGTCTCGAAGGAGACGATGCTGCTGCTCAACAACGTGCTGCTGGTGGCGGCCACCGGCGCCGTGCTGCTGGGCACGCTGTACCCGCTGCTGCTCGATGCGCTCGGGCTGGGCAAGATCTCGGTCGGCCCGCCGTACTTCGACACCGTGTTCGTGCCGCTGATGGCGCCGCTGGTGTTCCTGATGGGCGTGGGTCCGCTGGCGCGCTGGAAGGACGCTGCGCTGCCCGACCTCTGGACGCGCCTGCGCTGGGCCCTGGGCGTGGCCGTCGCCGCGGCGATCGGCGTCGAACTGGCCACCGGTGAGATCGGCTTCCTCGCCACGCTGGGCCTGGCGATGGCGTTCTGGATCATCGCCTCGGTGGCCACCGACCTGCTCGAGCGCGTGCGCGGCGGCAACCCGGTCGAGCGCCTGAAGCTCATCCCCCGCGCCATGGTGGGCATGATGGTCGCGCACCTGGGCGTGGCCGCCTTCATCATCGGCGTGACGATGGTCAAGGGCCACGAGGTCGAGCGCGACGTCAAGATGGACATCGGCGACAGCACCGAGATCCGCGGCTACACCTTCACCTTCAAGGGCGTGCGCGAAGTCCAGGGGCCGAACTACGTCGCCGCCGAAGGCCTGATCGAGGTCTCGCGCGACGGCAAGCACTACCTCGACATGAAGCCGCAGAAGCGCGTCTACCGGGTGCAGCAGAACCCGATGACCGAGGCCGACATCCGCCCGGGCCTGACGCGTGACCTCTACATCTCTCTGGGCGAGCCGGTCGCCGGCAGCGCCGGTGCCTGGATCGTGCGCGTCTACGTGAAGCCCTTCGTGCAGTGGATCTGGGGCGGTTGTGCGCTGATGGCGCTCGGCGGCCTGCTGGCCGCCAGCGACCGCCGCTACCGCGCCAAGGTCAGGAGCGAGCAGGGCGCCACCGTGGCGGTGGGGGCGAAGGCTTGAAGTCGCTGAAGTTCCTCATTCCGCTGGCCATCTTCCTCGTGCTGGCGGGCTTCCTCGCCGTCGGGTTGAACCTCAACCCGCGCGAGGTGCCGTCGCCGCTGATCGGCAAGCCGGCACCGGCGTTCGAGCTGACGAAGCTCGATGCGGCCGATCAGAAGCTCAAGCGCGACGACCTGCTCGGCAAGGTGTGGGTGCTCAACGTCTGGGCCTCGTGGTGCGCGCCCTGCCGCGAGGAGCATCCGCTGGTGATGGAGCTGGCGCGCCGCAAGCTCGCGCCGGTGTACGGCCTGAACTACAAGGACACCCGGCCGGCCGGCATGGCCTTCCTCACCCAGCTGGGCAACCCCTACGAGGCGTCGCTGTTCGACGGCGACGGCCGCGTCGGCATCGACTGGGGCGTCTATGGCGTGCCCGAGACCTTCGTCGTCGACAAGCAGGGCACCATCCGCTTCAAGCACATCGGCCCGCTGACGACCGAGGTGCTGGAGAAGAAGATCACCCCGCTGCTGAAAGAGCTCAATGCGTGATGCCGTGACCCTCGTGACCGCGCTTCGCCGGCTGCTGCTCGCGATGTGTCTCGCGCTGCCGCTCGTGGCCATCGCCAAGGAGGCTGCTCCGGCCGCCGACGACCCTGTGCTCGAGGCGAAGGTGATGCGAATCTCCGCCGAACTGCGCTGCCTGGTGTGCCAGAACCAGACCATCGCCGATTCGCACGCCGACCTGGCACAGGACCTGCGCGGCCAGGTGCGCGAGATGCTGCGCCAGGGCAAGAGCGAAGCGCAGATCCTCGACTACATGACGCAGCGCTACGGTGACTTCGTGCTCTACCGCCCGCCGGTGAAGTCGACCACCACGCTGCTGTGGTACGGGCCGGCGGCACTGCTGATCGGCGGCGTGCTGGTGCTGATCCTGGTGCTGCGCCGGCGCAGCAAGCTGCCCGACGACCGCTTCGAGCCCGACGAGGCCGAAGCTTCCGACGCGACAGCCCGCTAGACGCGCGCGGCCAGCGCGCGGGTCAGGTCGCCCGCCGGCATCGCCCGGCAACCGCTCGTGTTCTGCCCCGCCCACAGCGGGGAGAAGTCGCCGCTGCCGCGCTGCTCGGCCCACTGGCGCAGCGGTGCGATCGCCGCGGTGGCCAGCGGAAAGGCCGGCGATGCCGGGTTCAGCGGGCCGAGTTCGCGCATCACGCGGTTGACGATGCCGCGCGCCGGGCGCCCGGAGAACAGGGTCGTCAGTGCCGTGTGGCGGGCGGCGTCGCTGGCCAGCGCCGCGCGGTGGATGGCCGTGGTGGTGGCTTCGGGGCACAGCAGGTAGGCCGTGCCGGCCTGCACCGCCGCAGCACCAAGCGCCAGTGCGGCCGAAACGCCATCGGCATCGGCGATGCCCCCGGCGGCGATCACCGGCACCCGCACGGCGGCCACCACCTGCGGCAGCAGCGCGAACGTGCCCATCTGCCGCGTCAGCGCCGTGGCCGGGTCGAGATCGAGGAAGTGCCCGCGATGGCCACCGGCCTCCAGGCCCTGGGCGATGACTGCATCGGCGCCATGCGCCTCGAGCCAGCGCGCCTCGTCGACCGTGGTCGCCGAGGCGAGCACGAAGCTGCCGCTGCGCTTCACGCGCTCCAGCAGCTCGGGCGCAGGCAGGCCGAAGTGGAAGCTGAGCACCGGTGGCGCGAACGGCTCGACGGCGGCCCAGGCGTCGGCGCTGAACGGCTGTCTCCCCGCACCGGCGGCGATGGCCGCGGCATCGATCCCGGCGTCGGCGTAGTAGGGCGCCAGCGCCTGCCGCCAGTCGGCCTCGCGCTGCGCATCCGGCGCGGGCGGGCGGTGGCAGAAGAAGTTCACGTTGAACGGCCGGGCCGTCGCCGCGCGCAGCGCCTGCAGTTCGCCGCGCAGCGCTTCGAGCGTCAGCATCGCGGCGGGCAGGGCGCCCAGGCCACCGGCTTCGCTGACCGCCACCGCCAGCCGATGGTCCTGGACGCCGGCCATCGGCGCCTGCAGGATCGGCAGCGTGATGCCCAGGCGCGGCAGGAGCGCGGCGGTGCGCGTGCTCGTCACAGTGTCAGCCGCCAGCCGTCGACCAGCGCGCCGGGCGTGCTCAGCGAGCCGAGGTGGCGTTCCTCGTAAGTGCCGTTCTCGGGGATGAACTCGGCGCGGTCGCCCAGGCCGACGAGGCCCTCGCCGAACATGCGCAGCAACGAATCGTCGAAGCGCATCACAGCCAGCGGCGCGACCGGCTCGCCGTTCTCCACCCACAGGCAGGCGAAGCGGGTCATGCCGGTCATGCGGCAGGCCTGCCGGTCGGAGTAGTTGAGGTACCAGAGGTTGCTGACCCACAGCCCGGTGCCCAGCGCCTTCATCGCTTCCGCGACGCGTATCGTGCCGGGCAGCAGCGACAGCGACTCCGGCATCTCAAACGGGTTCGCGCCGTTGGCCTCGGCGCCGTACTCGCGTGCCGAGCGCGGGTTGTTCAGCGTGCCCGTGGCCAGGCCCCGCTCGACCAGGCTCACCTTCCCGGGGCGCGCGAAGCCCTCGGCGGTGAAGCCCGGCGCGCTGCCCATCGCGGTGTGCTCGAACAGTTGGAACTGCGGGCTGAGCACCGCGTCGCGGTGCGCCAGCCGCATCAGCGACGAGGTGCCGGTGCGCCGGGCCTTCAGGCCGAAGCCGCCCCAGCCGAGCGTGCCGAGCAGCTCGGCCATCGCCGCCGGCGCCAGCCAGGCGCGGTAGGCGCCGGGCTGCAGCAGCTTCGGCGGCCGGGCCAGCAGGGCCAACTGCTGGGCGCTCGTGGCCACGCGCGCCGCGAACGCGGCGTCGCTCCACTGCGCGCCGGCGTAGGAGGTCTTCACCGCCTTGTCTGCCGCGTGGTAGAGGCACCAGTCGGTGTGGAAGTTCTCGACATGGTGCCAGTGCCGGGTGCCCAGGCTGTCGGCGAAGGCGCGCACCATCGGCCCGCTGGCGTGGAAGCCGACGAAATCGAGCCCTCGCGCGGCCTCGGTGACGCTGCGCACGACCTGCGCGGCATCGGGCAGCACGCCGCGGTCGTGGCGTTCGCTGCGCACGGCCGCCTCAGGCAGCAGCAGCCAGGGGTCGTCGCTCAATTCGGGCAGCAACGCGCGCAGCGATGCCAGCTCGGTGCGCAACAGCGCCAGATCCGCCTCGCGCTGCCCGCTGAGCGCCACGCGGCCCTCGGCGCGGCGCAGGCCCTGCGTCAGCGCCACGGTCGCATGCGCCTGCTGCACCTGCGTGGCCTGCCGCACCGCCGCACGGTTGAAGCGGATGAAGTCCGACGTTTCGGCCTTCAGCAGCACCGAGCTGCGTTCGCCGGGCCGGGCCTCGGCGCACACCGCATCGGCCAGCGCCTCGAAGTACTCGCGGGTGACGACGCTCATGCGTGGCCTCCCACCACCGCCACGCGGCTGAACTTGCAGGCCGGCGAAGCATGACCGACGCGGATCACCTGCGAGGGCTCGCCCTTGCCGCAGTTGGGTGTGCCCATCACCTCGAAGGTGCTGGCGTCGCCCACCATGGCCAGCGAACGCCAGAAGGTGGCGCTGATACCGCGGTAGCCAGGGTCGCGCACGACCTCGGCGAGCCGGCCGTTGCGGATCATGCGGCCCCACTCGCAGCCGAACTGGAACTTGTTGCGCGAGTCGTCGATGCTCCACGAGACGTTGGTGCGCATCATCACGCCGAGCTCGATGCTGGCGATCATCTCGTCGAGCGTGGAGCGGCCCGGCTCGATGTTCAGGTTGCTCATGCGGTCGATCGGGGCGCGGTTCCAGTTGGCCGCGCGCGATGTCGCCACGCCTTCCAGGTCGGGCCGCTGGCGGCGCGCGCGCGACAGCGAGACCGCGCCGCCCAGCGGGCGCTGGAGGATGCCGCTCTCGATCAGCAGCGTGCGCCGTGCCGGCTGGCCCTCGTCGTCGAAGCCGAAGCTGGCCAGCTCGTCGGGCCGGGTCGGGTCGTAGCTCACGTTGAGCAGTTCGCTGCCGTAGGCGTAGTGGCCGAACATGTCGAGCGTGACGAAGCTGGTGCCGGCGAAGTTGCGTTCGTCGCCGAGGATGCGGTCGAGCTCCAGCGGATGGCCGATCGACTCGTGGATCTGCAGCATCATCTGGTCGGGCATCAGCAGCACGTCCATCTCGCCGCCGGGGCAGGGCGGCGCCATCGCCAGCTCCAGCGCCTCGGCTGCCACGCGCGCGCCTTCGCCGCAGAAGCGTGCGCGCTCCAGCACCTCCAGGCCGCCTTGCTGGCAGAAGCCGTTGTACTGCCCGGCCGAGGATCGCGTCTGCGTGACGCCGTCGACATGCGCCGTGGCCTGCACGTGCGGCATGGTCACGTGCCAGTGCTGCTCGGTGCGGCCGCCCTCGCTGGTCAGCAGCAGCTGCGAGGCCTGCACGGCCAGCAGGCTGGCGTGGCGGTCGACAACGCGCTCGTCGCCGGCCGCCGAGGCGCACACCTCGCGCAGCAGCTCCAGCCGCTCGCGCAACGGCGCGCCGTTCACCGGTCGCTGCACGGCCCCGTCGTAGCGGCCCCGCTCGGTGGCAGCAGGCAGCTCGGCGGGGTCGAACACCATGCGCCCGGCCACCGCGGCGGCCATCGCGCGCGCGCGCGCGAAGGCGTCGGCCAGCCCGGCTTCGCTCAGATCGGCGGTGGCGGCATGGCCGAGGCCGCCGCCCGCGGCCACGCTGACCATCACGCCGGCATCGCGGCTGCGCTGCGGCGGCTCGGCCACGTCCTGGCGCACGCCGAGGGTTTCGCGAGTCTCATCGACGGCACGCAAGGTCCAGCGCGCGTCGCCGGGCGCAACGCGCGCGGCCAGGGTTTCGAGGTGATCGATCATGAAGCGGGAGCAACGGCCTTGATGCGAGGCAGTTTACGCGGCACGCACGGGCCGCGCCTCCCGCATTTCAAGCCACCCGGCGCTCGGTCTTCGCGTCGAATAGATGGGCATCGGCGGCCGACCAGCGCAGGTGCACCGTCTCACCCGCCTGCTGGCGCACCTTGCCGGGCACGCGAGCCATCATCTTGCCGATGGGCGTGTCCACCAGGACGTAGGTCTCCGGGCCGGTGGGTTCGATCAGGCTGATGGTGCCGGGCAGGCCGCTGTCGCCGAGCAGCACGGCCTCGGGCCGCAGGCCGTAGAGGATGCCGTCGGGGTGGCCGTTGCCGATCAGCGTGCGCTGCGCGTCGTCGAGCGCCAGGTCGATGCCGTGCGAGGCGAAGCCGTTGGCCGCGCGCTGCCCGTTCACGATGTTCATCGCCGGCGAGCCGATGAACTCGGCCACGAAGCGGGTGGCCGGGCGGCTGTAGATGTCGTCGGGCGAACCGAGCTGCTCGATCACGCCGCCCTTCATCACCGCGATGTGGTCGCCCAGCGTCATCGCCTCGACCTGGTCGTGCGTGACGTACACCGTCGTCACCTGCGCCTTGTTGTGCAGGTGCTTGATCTCGGCGCGCATCTCCACGCGCAGCTTGGCGTCGAGGTTGGACAGCGGCTCGTCGAACAGGAACAGCGCCGGGTCGCGCGCCAGCGCCCGGCCCATCGCCACGCGCTGGCGTTGGCCGCCGGAGAGCTGGCCCGGCTTGCGGTCGAGCAGGTGCTCGATCTGCAGCATCTTCGCCACGCGTGCGATCGCCGCCTCGCGCTCGGGCTTGGGCACGTTGCGCATCTCCAGGCCGAAGCTGATGTTCTGCGCCACGTTCATGTTCGGGTACAGCGCGTAGCTCTGGAACACCATCGCGATGTCGCGGTCCTTCGGCAGCGCGTGCGTCACGTCGCGCCCGCCGATGTGCACCGTGCCCTCGGTGGGCTTGTCCAGCCCGGCGATGATGTTCAGCAGCGTGCTCTTGCCGCAGCCCGAGGGCCCGACGAGGATGAGGAAGTCGCCCGCCTCGACCTCGATGTCGATGCCCTTGAGGATGTCGATGTTGCCGTAGCTGCGGCGGACGTTGCGGATGGAGAGTGCGCCCACGGATTACCCCTTGACGGCGCCGGCGGTGAGCCCGCGCACGAAATACTTGCCTGCGACGATGTAGACGAACAGCGTGGGCAGGCCGGCGATCAGCGCCGCGGCCATGTCCACGTTGTATTCCTTGACCGAGCTCGTGGTGTTGGCCAGGTTGTTCAGGCCCACGGTGACCGGCTTGCTGTCGGCGCCGGTGAACACGATGCCGTAGAGGAAGTCGTTCCAGATGTTGGTGAACTGCCAGATCAGCGTGACCACGGTGATGGGCGTGGACAGCGGCAGGATGATGCGCCAGAAGATGCGCCAGAACCCCGCGCCGTCGAGCATCGCCGCCTTGACCAGCTCGTCGGGCAGGCCGACGTAGTAGTTGCGGAAGAACAGGGTAGTCGAGGGCAGGCCGGCGATGATGTGCACCAGGATCAGCCCCCACAGCGAACTGGCGATGCCCAGCCAGCCGAGTACCTGGCTCATCGGCAGCAGCACCACCTGCATCGGCATGAACACGCCGAACAGCATCAGCGCGAACATCAGCTCGCTGCCCTTGAAGCGCCACTTCGACAGCACGTAGCCGTTGATCGCGCCCAGCAGCGTGGAGATCAGCACGGCCGGGATCACCATCACCACCGAGTTCAGGAAGAAGGGCTTGAGGCCGCCGCAGTCGATACCGGTGCAGGCGTGGCTCCAGGCCTTGCTCCAGGCGGCCAGCGTCGGCGCGGTGGGCAGCGACAGCAGGTTGCCGTTGCGGATCTGCTCCATGTCCTTCAGCGAGGTCGTGAGCATCACGTACATCGGCAGCAGGAAGACGGCGGCGAACAGCAGCAGCACCGACCACAGGGCGAGCCTGTGCCAGTCGAGCCGGTTCGGGTGCACGGCGGCGGCGCTCATTTGCGGCTCCTCAGCTCGGAGTAAAGGTAGGGCACGACGATGGCCGCCACGGTGGCCAGCATGATCGTCGCCGAGGCCGCACCCAGGCCGATCTGCCCGCGCGAGAAAGCCATCGTGTACATGAAGGTGGCCGGCATGTCGGTGGCGTAGCCGGGGCCGCCGGCGGTCAGCGCCATCACCAGGTCGAAGCTCTTGATCGCCAGGTGGCTCAGCACCATCAGCGTCGAGAAGAACACCGGTCGCAGGCTGGGGATGATGATGCGCCAGTAGATGCGCGGCAGGCTGGCGCCGTCGATCTGCGCGGCCTTCAGAATCGAGTCGTCGATGCCGCGCAGGCCGGCGAGGAACAGTGCCATCACGAAGCCCGCGCTTTGCCACACGCCGGCGATCACGATGGTGTAGATGGCGCGCTCGGGGTTGACCAGCCAGTCGAAGCTGAAGCTCGTCCAGCCCCACTCGTGCATCACCTTCTCCAGGCCCAGGCCGGGGTTGAGGATCCACTTCCAGGCCGTGCCGGTGACGATGAAGGAGAGCGCCATCGGGTAGAGGTAGATCGTGCGCAGCACGCCCTCGGCGCGGATCTTCTGGTCGAGCAGGATGGCCAGCAGCAGCCCGATGGCCATGCCGAAGAACAGGAACAGCCCGCCGAAGATGGCCAGGTTCTTCAGCGCCACCCACCAGCGCTCGCTCTCGAACAGCGTCACGTACTGCTCGAGCCCGACGAACTCGTAGTTGGGCAGCAGCCGCGAGGCCGACAGAGACAGATAGCCGTTCCAGGCCATCAGCCCGTAGATGAAGAAGAAGGCCAGCACGAAGGAGGGCGCCAAGACGAGCTTGGGCATCCATTCCGACAGGCGAGCCGAAGCCGTAGACGTGCTCATGGCGTCGTGATCCTCGGGAAGAGAAAGGGGCGCGGCCATCCCGCACCGCGCCCCTGGGCTGCCGCAGCCGGCCGGCTTACTTGGTCTTGGCCGCCGCGACGAGCTTGTCCATCGCCTGGGCGGAGGTCATCTTGTCGTCGTTCCAGAACTGCGAGACCACGTCCTTCATCGCGCCCTCGACGGCCGAAGGCACCGACATGCCGTGGGCGATCGACGGCACCAGCGAGCCGGCCTTGGAGCTGGCCACGAAGTCGGCCGACGAGGTCTTGGCGCAGTCGTCGAACTTGTCCAGCTTCATGTTCAGGCGAACCGGGATCGAACCCTTGTTCAGGTTGAACACCTCCTGGAACTCGGGCGACATGATCGCCGCGGCCAGGTCCTTCTGCGCCTTCTGGTTGTCGGCGTTCTTCAGCTTGAACAGCGCGAAGCTGTCGACGTTGTAGGTGTAGGCCTTGGCGGTGCCCGGAGCGGCCACGCAGGCGAAGTCCTTGCCCGGCACCTTGCCGGCGGCGAGGAACTCGCCCTTGGCCCAGTCGCCCATCAGCTGCATGCCGGCCTCGCCCTTGATGACCATCGCGGTGGCCAGGTTCCAGTCGCGGCCCGGGGCGTTCTTGTCGGTGTAGCCCTTGACCTTCTTGAAGGTGTCGAGCACCTTCTGCATGGTCGGGCTCTTCAGCGAGCCGGCGTCGAGCTGCACCAGCGCCTTCTTGTAGAAGTCCGCGCCGCCGACGCCGAGCGCCACGCTCTCGAAGGTGGTGAAGTCCTGCCAGTTCTGGCCGCCATGGGCCACCGGGATGATGCCGGCCTTCTTCAGGGCCTCGGCGGCGACGAAGAACTCGTCCCAGGTCGTCGGCAGCTTGGCACCGGCCTTCTTGAAGGCTTCCGGGTTGGCCCACAGCCAGTTGACGCGGTGCACGTTGACCGGCGCGGCCACGTAGTTGCCCTTGTACTTGAGGCCGTCGGCGATCGCCTTGGGCAGCAGTTCGTCCCACTTCTCGGCCTTGGCGACGTCGTCCATGTTGGCCAGCACGCCTTCACGGGCCCACTCCTGGATCGACGGACCCTTGATCTGCGCAGCGGCCGGGGCGTTGCCCGAAACCACGCGCGACTTCAGCACCGTCATCGCCGAGTCGCCGCCGCCGCCGGCGACCGCGAAGTCCTTCCAGGTGTGACCCTTCTTCTGCATCGTCGCCTTCAGCTCGGCGGCGGCCTTGGCCTCGCCACCCGACGTCCACCAGTGCAGCACCTCGACCTCGCCGGCCTGGGCCAGGCTGGCGCTCATCAGGCCGGCGGCGGCCAGCGACAGGGAAATGCGGGTCATGGACATGCGTGTCTCCTCAGGGTCCGGTTTAGGAAATGTTCAGCTTGTTGAATCAAGCGGACCGGATGTTAAAGAGGCGTTAAGGTTACAGCAAGGCCACGTTCACCCCGGACTTTCCCTAGGGGCGCAGAGTCTCAGGCCGGCAGGCGAGGCAGCCGCAGCAGCACGCGCAGACCCTTGGGCGCGGCGCCTTCGAGGCTCACCCGGCCGCCATGGCGCTGCGCGATCTCGCGCACGATCGGCAGGCCGAGACCACAGCCGTCGCCGTGCATCGTGGCGCGGGCGAAGCGCTCGAACACGCGCTCCCGGTCGGCGGGCGCGATGCCCGGGCCGTCGTCCTCCACCTCGATCTGCGCATCGGGGCCGAGCGCACGCACGCGCACGGTGACGGCAGCACCGCGACCGGCGTAGCGGATGGCGTTGTCGATCAGGTTGGCGATCGCCTCGCGCAGCAGCAGGGCGTTGCCCGACACCACCACCGGCGAGCCGTCGCCGTCCTCGAAGCCGAGGTCGATGCCGGCTTGGCGCGCCTTGGGCACCCACTCGGCCGTCACTTCGCCGGCCAGCTTGAGCAGCTCGACGCGCGCACGGCCCTGCGCCGCGGCCGACTCCGGCTCGGCGCGTGCCAGCGTGAGCAATTGGTTGACCAGGTGGGCGCTGCGCGTGGCGCTCTCGTGCACCCGCTGCAGCCGCGCGCGCAGCGCCGGGTCGGTGGTCTCGTTCAAGGCCAGCTCGGTCTGGCTCTTCAGCCCGGCCAGCGGCGTGCGCAGCTGGTGCGCAGCGTCGCTGATGAAGCGGCGCTGCGCGCTCACGCTCTCGTGCACCGCTACCAGCAGGGTGTTCACGGCCTTGGCGAGGGCGTGCACCTCGCGCGGGGCGGACTGCAGCTCCAGCGGTGCGAGATCGTTGGGTGCGCGGCCTTCCACCAGCGCGCGCATGCGCGCCAGCGGCGCCAGGCCGGCGCGGATGCCAGCCCAGACGATCATCGACATCAGCGCGATCAGCACCGACAGCGGCAGCGCGGTGTCGAAGAGGATGCTCCGCGCCAGCTGCTCGCGGCTGGCCCGGCTGCGCGCCACCTGCACCAGCATGGTCTGCGGCGCCTCGGCCTCGCCATAGGAGAGGTAGAGCGCGGCCACGCGCACGTCGAATCGCTGGCTGCCTTCGCCCATGCCGCCGTCGTAGAAGTAGGGCTGGCCCAGGCGCGGCGAGGCGATCGGCGGGGGCGACGGCAGCCGGTGGTTGCCGAGGATGAACTGCCCCGGCGGGGTGCTCACCATGTAGTAGACGCGGTCGTCGGGGTCGGCCTCGATGATGTCCTGCGCGGCCTTGGGGAAGTCGATGAACAGCCCGTTGCCGATCGGCTTGACCTGCCGCGCCAGCGCCTTCGAGGCGGTGGACAGCGAGGCGTCGATGGCCTGGTTGGCGTAGCGCGCGGTCAGGTTGTAGGTGAAGAGGGCGCCGGCCAGCCACAGCACCAGCTGCGGCAGCAGCAGCCACATCAGCAGGTGGCGGTGCAGCGAACTGCCACCGGGGGTGACCCCGGGCAGGCGGTGCAGCGCGCGCTGGAGCGGCGACCACATGGGAACGCTCAGCTCTCGCCTTCTTCGAGCAGGTAGCCCAGTCCGCGCACGGTGCGGATCGCCAGGCCCGAACCTTCGAGCTTGCGACGCAGGCGGTGGATGTAGACCTCGATCGAGCCGGCGCCCGTTTCACTGCGCTCGACCGCCCAGCTCTCGGCGATCTGGTCCTTGGTGACGACGCGGTCGCGCTGGGTGAGCAGCAGGTCCAGCAGCATCCACTCACGGGGGCTGAGGTCGAGCAGCGTGCCGTCGACGCTGGCGCGCCGCGCATCGCGGTCGAAGCTCAATCGGCCGAACTGCTGGGCCGAGCCGCCGCCCGCACCGCGCGTGCGGCGCAACAGGGCGCGGATGCGCGCTTCGAGTTCGGGGAAGTCGAACGGCTTGGTGAGGTAGTCGTCGGCGCCGGCGTTCAGGCCGGCCACGCGGTGCTCCAGGCCGTCGAGTGCGGTCAGCACGAGCATGGGCAGCGCCGGCTTGGCGGCCCGCACGCGCTTGAGCACCGTCAGGCCGTCGACCATGGGCAGCCCGAGGTCGAGCACGCCGAGGTCGAAATGCTGCTTGAGCAGCAGGAACTCGGCCACCGCGCCGTTGGGCGCCACTTCCACCTCGAAGCCGGCCTTGGCGAGACTGGCGCTCAGCGCGTCGGCAAGGATGGCGTCGTCTTCGGCGAGCAGCAGTTTCATCGGTCGAAGCTTAACGGATTAACGAAGATTTAACTCCGGTTGAATCCCGCGGATGCGACACTGGCGCCATGCACCCGAACGCCCAGCTGATCGAGCGCTTCTATGCCGCCTTCGCGCGGCGCGACTGGGCTGGCATGGCCGAGTGCTACCACCCGGAGGTGCATTTCAGCGACGAAGCCTTCGACCTGCATGGCGCCGATGCCGGGATGATGTGGCGCATGCTGCTGACCAACGGCAAGGACTTGACGCTGGAGTACCGCGGCATCGAGGCCGACGACCGCACCGGTCGCGCCCGCTGGGATGCGCGCTACACCTTCAGCGCCACCGGCCGCAAGGTGCTCAACCGCATCGACGCGAGCTTCGAGTTCCGCGATGGGCTGATCATCCGCCACGTCGATCGCTTCGACTTCTGGACCTGGTCGCGCCAGGCGCTGGGCACGCCCGGCTTGCTGCTGGGTTGGTCTGGCTTCCTGAAGGCCAAGGTGCGCGCGAAGGCGGCCGCGGGTCTCGCGGCATTCAGGCAGAAGGTTCAGGCGGGCTGAGCGCGTTCAAGCGGCCGCGGCGGAACCGGCTTGGCCGGGCCGCTTGCGGCGCCCCCTCGAGGGGCAGCGCCGCAGGCGCTCCGGGGGTGGGCCATCAGCATTCGACGATGTTCACTGCGAGGCCGCCGCGCGCGGTCTCCTTGTACTTGGTCATCATGTCGGCACCGGTCTCGCGCATGGTCTTGATGACCTTGTCGAGGCTGACGTGGTGGGTGCCGTCGCCGCGCAGCGCCATGCGCGCGGCGTTGATCGCCTTCACCGAGGCGATGGCGTTGCGCTCGATGCACGGGATCTGCACCAGCCCGCCGACCGGGTCGCAGGTCAGGCCGAGGTGGTGCTCCATGCCGATCTCGGCGGCGTTCTCCACCTGCGCCGGCGTGCCGCCGAGCACCGCGGCCAGCGCACCGGCGGCCATCGAGCAGGCCACGCCCACCTCGCCCTGGCAGCCGACCTCGGCGCCGGAGATGCTGGCGTTCTCCTTGTAGAGGATGCCGATCGCCGCGGCGGTGAGCAGGAAGTCGATCACGCCGCGCTCGGTGGCGCCCGGCACGAAGCGCGCGTAGTAGTGCAGCACCGCCGGCACGATGCCCGCCGCGCCGTTGGTGGGCGCGGTGACCACGCGCCCGCCGGCGGCGTTCTCCTCGTTGACGGCCAGCGCGTAGAGGTTCACCCAGTCGAGCACCTGCAGCGGGTCGCGCAGCGCGGCTTCGGGGTTGCTGCACAGCTGGCGGTGGAGTTCCTGCGCCCGGCGCCGCACCTGGAAGCCACCGGGCAGGGTGCCGCCGGTCTCGCAGCCGCGCTTCACGCAGGCCTGCATCACGCCCCAGATGCGCAGCAGGCCGGCTTCGATCTCGGCGTCGCTGCGCCAGTGGCGCTCGTTGCGGCGCATCAGCTCGGCGATGCTGCAGCCCTCGTTCGTCGTCAGCGCGAGCAGTTCGGCACCGGTGCGGAACGGGAAGGGCAGGACAGTGCTGTCCGGGGCGATCACCTTCTGCCGCGCGCCATCGGCCGCCACCTCGTCGCTGACCACGAAGCCGCCGCCCACCGAGTAATAGGTGCGTTCGGCCAGCAGCGCGCCGGCCGCATCGAAGGCCTCGAAGCGCATGCCGTTGGCGTGGAAGGGCAGGGTCTCTCGGCGGTGGAAGACGAGATCGGTCTTCTCCTTGAAGGCGATCTCGCGCAGCCCCAGCAGTGCCAGCGGCGCGCCGCCGCGCACCGCCTGCAGCAGTGCCGGGATGGCGTCGACGTCGACCGTGTCCGGCTCGTGGCCCATCAAGCCGAGCAGCACGGCCTTGTCACTGCCGTGTCCCTTGCCGGTGGCGCCGAGCGAGCCGTAGAGCCGGGCCGCCACACGGGCGGTGGCCGGCAGCATGCCGTCGGCTTGCAGGCGCAGCACGAACAGCCGCGCCGCGCGCATCGGGCCGACGGTGTGCGAGCTCGACGGCCCGATGCCGATCTTGAAGAGGTCGAAGACCGAGATCGCCATGGGCCGCCCGCCCGCTCAGGCGCCGTAGTAGTTCTCGACCGGCACGCAGGCGCAGAAGAGGTTGCGGTCGCCGTAGACGTTGTCGACGCGGCCCACCGGCGACCAGTACTTCTGCCGCCGCAGCGAGGGCACCGGATAGGCAGCTTCCTCGCGGCTGTAGGCATGCGACCAGTCGGCCGCCAGCAACGCCTCGGCGGTGTGCGGCGCGTGCTTCAGCGGGTTGTCCTCCTTCGGCCACTGGCCGGCTTCCACCTTGGCGATCTCGCCGCGGATGGCGATCATCGCGTCGCAGAAGCGGTCGAGCTCGGCCAGAGATTCGCTCTCTGTCGGCTCGACCATCAGCGTGCCGGCCACCGGGAAGCTCAGCGTCGGCGCGTGGAAGCCGTAGTCGATCAGCCGCTTGGCCACGTCTTCGGCGCTGATGCCGCTGGTCTCCTTCAGCGGGCGCAGGTCGAGGATGCACTCGTGGGCCACGCCACCGCCCTTCAGGCCGGCGATCTCGCCGCTGAAGTGGATGTCGTAGTGACCGGCCAGGCGTGCCGCCACGTAGTTGGCCGCGAGGATGGCCGACTCGGTGGCGAACTGCAGGCCTTCCGCGCCCATCATGCGAACGTACATCCACGAGATCGGCAGCACGGCCGCGTTGCCCAGCGGCGCGGCGCTGACGGCCCCCACCTGCTGCGGCGAGCCGGTGCCGGCGCTGCGGTGCGCGGGCAGGAAGGGCACCAGGTCCTCGACCACGCACACCGGCCCGACGCCGGGGCCGCCGCCGCCGTGCGGAATGCAGAAGGTCTTGTGCAGGTTGAGGTGGCTGACGTCGCCGCCGAACTCGCCCGGCGCGGCCACGCCGACCAGCGCGTTCATGTTCGCACCGTCGACGTAGACGCGTCCGCCGTACGAGTGCACCAGCTCGCACAGCTCCTTCACCCGCGACTCGAACACGCCGTAGGTTGACGGGTAGGTGATCATCACGCAGGCCAGGCGATCCTTGTGCTGCTCGCACCTGGTACGCAGGTCGGCGAGGTCGACGTTGCCCAGCGCATCGCACTTCACCACCACCACCTGCATGCCGGCCATCTGCGCGCTGGCCGGGTTGGTGCCATGGGCCGACTCGGGGATCACGCAGACATCGCGCTGGTGATCGCCGCGCGATTCGTGCCAGGCCTTGATCACCAGCAGCCCGGCGTACTCGCCCTGCGAGCCGGCGTTGGGCTGCAGGCTGATGCCGGCGTAGCCGGTGGCCTGCGACAGCCAGGCGCACAGCTGCTCGTTCAGCTCGGTGTAGCCGGCCAGCTGATCCTGCGGCGCGAACGGATGCACGTGGGCGAACTCCGGCCAGGTGATGGGAATCATCTCGCTGGTCGCGTTGAGCTTCATCGTGCACGAGCCGAGCGGGATCATCGTGCGGTCGAGCGCCAGGTCCTTGTCGGCCAGGCTGCGCAGGTAGCGCAGCATCTCGGTCTCGCTGTGGTAGCGGTTGAACACCGGGTGGGTGAGGAAGGCGCTGCTGCGCGCCATGGACAGCGGGATCAGCGGCTTGACGCCGCCCTCGAAGGGCGCGAACTCGGGCACCGCCTGCCCATCGGCGAACAGCGACCACAGCAGGGCGATGTCTTCCCGCGTGGTGGTTTCGTCGAGCGTGATGCCGACCGAATCGGGAGACGCACGGCGCAGGTTGCAGCCGGCATCGCGCGCGGCCTGCAGGACGGCCTCCGTCTTCGCGCCGGTGGCGACGCAGACAGTGTCGAAGGCCGCGCCGTCGCTCACCGCGGCGCCGAGCTGCTTCAGCCCCGCGGCCAGCACCGCGGTGTAGCTCGCCACGCGGCGGGCGATGCGCTTCAGGCCCTCGGGTCCGTGGTAGACCGCATACATGCTCGCCACCACCGCCGGCAGCACCTGCGCCGTGCAGATGTTCGAGGTGGCCTTTTCGCGGCGGATGTGCTGCTCGCGCGTCTGCAGCGCGAGGCGGTAGGCCGGCGCGCCATGGGCGTCGACGCTCACGCCGACCAGCCGTCCGGGCATCGAGCGCTTGAAGTCGTCGCGGGTGGCCAGGTAAGCGGCGTGCGGGCCGCCATTGCCCATCGGCATGCCGAAGCGCTGCGTGCTGCCGACTGCGATGTCGGCGCCCATCTCGCCCGGCGGCACGAGCAGCGTCAGCGCCAGCAGATCGGCCGCGACGATGGCCAGGCCGCCGCGTGCGTGCACGGCGTCGATCAGCGGCTTGAGGTCGCGCACGGTGCCGTTGACGCCCGGGTACTGCAGCAGCACCGCGAAGGCCTCGGCATCACCGGCCTGCTCGGCCGGGCCGGTGACCACCTCGACGCCGATCGGCTTCGCACGCGTGCGCACCACCTCCAGCGTCTGCGGCAGTACGTCGTCGGCGACGAAGAAGCGCTGCGACTTCGACTTGCCCACGCGCATCGCCAGCGTCATGGCTTCCGCGGCGGCGGTCGCCTCGTCGAGCATCGACGAGCCGGCGATCGCGAGGCCGGTCAGGTCGCACACCATGGTCTGGAAGTTGACCAGCGCCTCCATGCGGCCCTGCGAGATCTCGGCCTGGTAGGGCGTGTAGGCCGTGTACCAGGCCGGATTTTCGAGGATGTTGCGCAGGATGACGCCCGGCGTGTGCGTGCCGTGGTAACCCTGGCCGATGAAGCTCTTGAGCAGCCGGTTCTTCGCCGCGATGGCCTTCAACTCGGTCAGCGCCTGCGCTTCGGTCAGCGGGGCGGGCAGGGCCATCGGCGCGGCACGCTTGATCGACGCCGGCACGATGGCCTCGATCAGCGCGCGGCGCGACGCGGCGCCGATCGCCGACAGCATGTGGGCCTCGGCCGCGTCGGTGATGCCGACATGGCGGGCGACGAACTCGGTGGCGTTCTCCAGCTCGCGCAGCGGCTGGTGGGCGGACATCAGCATGGGGCTTCCTGGCAGTGGGGCGGGATCAGATGCTCTTGAGCAGCTTCTCGTAGGCGGGGGTGTCCATCAGCTGGTCGAACTCGGCCATGCCGGCCTCGGAGACGTGCACCTTGAAGAACCAGCCGTTGCCCAGCGGGTCGCTGTTGGCCAGCGACGGGTCGGCACGCAGCGCCTCGTTGACTTCGACGATCTCGCCGGTGACGGGCATGTACAGGTCGGCCGCCGCCTTGACGGACTCGACCACGCCGGCCACCTCGCCCTTCTTGAAGGTCTTGCCCACCTCGGGCAGGTCGACGAACACCACGTCGCCGAGCGCATCCTGCGCGTGGTGGGTGATGCCGACGGTGGCGGCTTCATGGTCCTCGATGTTGATCCACTCGTGGTCGGGGGTGTACATCGTCGTCATCGGAGTTCTCCTCGGGTTGATCGGGTCGTGAAGGTTCAGCCGCGGAAATAGCGGTGCGGGGCAAAGGGCATCGGCGACACGCGCATCGGCTGGCGCTTGCCGCGCACTTCTGCGTACACCTCGTGGTTGGGCAGGGCGTGGTTGGCGGCGAGATAGGCCATCGCGATCGGCTTGCCGACGGTGGGCGCCAGCGTGCCGCTGGTGACGTGGCCGAGCTTGTGGCCTTGGGCATCGACGATCACCGCACCTTCGCGCACCGGCACGCGCTCCAGGCCGAGCAGGCCGACGCGCTTGCAGGCGGGGCCGGCCGACAACTGCTTGTCGATCGCCGCCGCGCCGGGATAGCCGCCATGGCGCTCGCCGCCGGCGCGACGCACCTTCTGGATCGCCCAGGTCAGGCCGGCTTCCACCGGCGTGGTCTTGTCGTCGATGTCGTGGCCGTACAGGCACAGGCCGGCTTCCAGCCGCAGCGTGTCGCGCGCACCCAGCCCGGCGGGCTTGACCTCGGGCAGCGCCAGCAGGGCCTTGGCCAGCGCCACCGCCTGCTCGGCCGGCACCGAGATCTCGTAGCCGTCTTCACCGGTGTAGCCGGAGCGCGTGGCGAAGCAGTCGATGCCGGCGATGCGGCAGAAGGCACCGGTCATGAAGACCAGCGAACGCAGTTCCGGCGCGAGGCGGCCGACGGCTTCGGCCGCCTTCGGGCCCTGCAGGGCCAGCAGCGCGCGCTCGGGCATCGGCTGCACCGTGCAGCGGTGGCCGATGTGCGTCTGCAGGTGGCGGATGTCGGCGTCCTTGCAGCCGGCGTTGACGATGACGAGGAAGTCCGTCTCGCGGCGGGTGATCATCAGGTCGTCGAGGATGCCGCCTGCCGCGTTGGTGAAGAAGCCGTAGCGCTGGCGTCCCGGCGCAAGGCCGGCCACGTCGACCGGCACCAGCGATTCGAGCGCAGCCGCGACGCCGTCGCCCGACAGGCGCACCTGGCCCATGTGGGAGACGTCGAACAGCGCGGCCGAGTCGCGGCAATGGCGGTGCTCGGCGAGGATGCCCTCGGGATAACTCACCGGCATGTCGTAGCCGGCGAAAGGCACCATCTTGGCGCCGAGTTCCCGGTGCAGGGCGTGCAGCGGAGTTTGAAGCAGAGGAGCCGTGTGCAGCGGGATGTCGGACATGATCGCCTCCTGGCGATGCTTCGAGGGCCTTTGCCAACCCCGGCGCGGCGCAGGCCATGCCGGGTGCCGTGCCCTCTCTGTCCGCTTTACCTGAGAGATTGGCGGGTGCCGCAACCGATGCGCCCACTTGCCCCTTCGGTGGGCCCGCTCGTGACGGGCCTCTCTCCAGCGAGGATCGCCGTGTGTTTCCACGCGGCGTTTGTCAGTCCTTTTGCCTGAGCGTTCGAACCGGGCCCAACGGAAACGGTTCTGCGCCTTCGGCGGCTTCACGGGTGAAGCTCTCTCCTGACGGCACCGAGTGTAGCAGCCGGGCCCGGGATAATCCCTGACCATGACAGCTTCAGACGAATGGTTGACGGTCGAGTCGCTCGACCTCGAGGCCCAAGGCGTGGCGCACAACGCCGAAGGCAAGGTGGTGTTCATCGACGGTGCGCTGCCCGGCGAGCGCGTGCGCGTGACGGTGCAGCGGCGCAAGAACAACTGGGAGCAGGCCACAGCCGTGGCCTGGCAGCGCGAGAGCTCGCAGCGCGTGCGGCCGCAGTGCCCGCACTTCGGCCACTGCGGCGGCTGCAAGATGCAGCACCTGCACGTGGCCGCGCAGGTGGCGACCAAGCAGCGTGCGCTGGAGGATGCGCTGTGGCACCTGGGCAAGGTGAAGGCCGAACGGCTGCTGCGGCCGATCGAGGGGCCGGCCTGGGGCTACCGCTACCGCGCGCGGCTCTCGGTGCGGTACGTCGCCAAGAAGGGCAAGGTGCTGGTCGGCTTCCACGAGCGCAAGTCGAGCTTCGTGGCCGACATGGAGCGCTGCGAGGTGCTGCCGCCGCACCTGTCGGCGATGCTGATGCCGCTGCGCGAGCTGATCGGCGGCATGCAGCAGCGCGACCGGCTGCCGCAGATCGAGGTGGCCGTAGGTGACGTGGTGACCGCGCTCGTGCTGCGGCATCTGGAGCCGCTGTCGGATCACGACCTGGCACGCCTGCGCGCCTTCGCCGCCGAGCATGGCGTGCAGTGGTGGCTGCAACCCAAGGGGCCGGACACCGTGCACCGTCTCGACGAGGGCGGGCCGGAGCTGGCGTATACGCTGCCCGAGTTCGGCATCGTGATGCCGTTCAAGCCCACCGACTTCACGCAGGTGAACCACCAGATCAACAGCGTGCTGGTGTCGCGGGCCCTGCGTCTGCTCGACGCGCAGCCGCACGAGCGCGTGATCGACTGGTTCTGCGGGCTGGGCAACTTCACGCTGCCGATCGCCCGCGGCGCGCGCGAGGTGCTGGGCATCGAGGGCAGCGAGGCGCTGGTGCAGCGCTCGCGCGAGAACGCCTCGCGCAACGGGCTCGCGGCGAAGACCTCGTTCGAGCCGCGCAACCTCTTCGAGCTGCCCGCGACGGACCTCGCGGGTTACGGCGTGGCCGACAAGTGGCTGGTCGATCCGCCGCGCGAGGGCGCCTTCGCGCTGGCCAAGGCGCTGGCGGAACTGCATGCCGATCCGTCGCTGGCCCCTGGCTGGCAGCCGCCGCGGCGCATCGTCTACGTGAGCTGCAACCCGGCGACGCTGGCACGCGACGCCGGCCTGCTGGTGCACCAGGCCGGCTACCGATGCGTGGCGGCGGGGGCGGTGAACATGTTCCCGCACACGGCGCACGTCGAAAGCCTGGCCGTCTTCGAGCGGCCATGAAAAACGGGGCCCGAAGGCCCCGTTTCAGGACTCGCCGTGCGCCGCGATCACTCGCTGCTGCTGCCGCCGATGCCGAACAACGAGAGCAGCGCCTGGAACACGTTGTAGATGCTCAGGTAGACGCCCAGCGTCGCGCTGATGTAATTCGTCTCGTAGCCGTCGCGCACGCGCTTCAGGTCGTACAGGATGAAGGCGGAGAAGATGCCCGTCACCAGCACCGACAGCGTGAGCATCAGCGCGCTGGACTGGATGAAGAAGTTGGCGATGCCCGCCACCAGCACCAGGATGGCGCCGATGAACAGGAACTTGCCCATGCCCGACAGGTCGCGCTTGATGACCGTCGACAGCGCGGCCATGCCGAGGAAGATCGCGCCCGTGCTGGCGAACGCCATCATGATCAGGCTGGCGCCGTTGGCCAGGCCGAGCACGGCGCCGACCAGACGCGACAGCATCACGCCCATGAAGAAGGTGAAGGCCAGCAGCACCGGCACGCCGGAGGCCGAGTTCTTCGTCTTCTCGATCGCGAACATGAAGCCGAAGGCGCCCACCAGGAACACCACCAGCCCCACGCCGGGCGACATGGCGCGGGCGATACCGGTCTGCACGCCCAGCCAGGCGCCGAGCACCGTCGGCACCATCGACAGCGCGAGCAGCCAATAGGTGTTGCGCAGTACGCGGTTGCGCTGCTCGGCCGACGTCGTGGTACCGGCGTAACCGTAGGCAGCTTGCAGACTCTGGTCCATTGAACCTCCGTGGGGGTTGTTGATGCAGCCTGTGACAGGCCGAAACCATTCTAAGTTCCCCTCTGACGGGTCGAAAAAGACCGTACGTGTCGTGGCGGAATGCCGGTGTCCGGGCGCGATACAGTCCTGCGCAGTTCTTTCAGCACTGCGCACCCACATGAACAGCAAGCCTTCCCTCACGCTCGAAGACGTCAAGCGCATCGCGGCCGCGGCCGAAGCCGAGGCCATCGCCAACAAGTGGGCGGTGGCCATCGCCATCGTCGACGACGGCGGCCACCTGCTCTGGCTGCAACGCCTGGACGGGGCCGCGCCGATTTCCGCCCAGATCGCGCCGAACAAGGCGCGCACCTCGGCACTGGGCCGTCGCGAGAGCAGGATCTACGAAGAAATGATCAATCAGGGGCGCGTCTCCTTCCTCAGTGCACCGGGCCTCGAGGCGCTGCTCGAAGGCGGAGTTCCGATCATGGTCGAAGGCCAATGCGTCGGTGCGGTCGGCGTCAGCGGCGTCAAGTCCACCGAAGACGCGCAGATCGCGCGCGCGGGCATCGCCGCGCTCGGTCTCGCTGGGTGAAAACCCGGGGCGGGGGGCGGTCCCTCGGCTATACTTCGCAGGTTTAGCTTCTTCCACCCCCGCCCAGCGAAACCTTCGCTGATTCCGACGGAAACTCCTTCGGTCTTCCCACCGCTGCATCCCCTCACGGATGCCGGTTCCGGCTGCGACGAGCCGACCTGGGCGCGCACACACGAACGGAGAACCCGGTGCCGCCGCAACTGCTGTCCCCACAAGCCCCGGCGATCCTGGCTCTCGCGGACGGCACGGTCTTCCAAGGCACATCGATCGGCGCGGCCGGTCGCACCGTCGGCGAGGTGGTGTTCAACACCTCGATCACCGGCTACCAGGAAATCCTCACCGACCCGAGCTACTGCCGGCAGATCGTCACGCTGACGTATCCGCACATCGGCAACTACGGCGTCAACGCCGAGGACGTCGAAGCCGCCAAGGTGCATGCCGCGGGCCTCATCATCAAGGACCTGCCGGTCCTGCACTCGAACTTCCGCAGCACGGCCACGCTGGCCGATTACCTGCAGCGCGAAGGCACGGTGGCCATCGCCAACCTCGACACGCGCCGGCTCACGCGACTTCTGCGCGAGAAGGGCGCGCAGAACGGCTGCATCCTCACGCTCGGCGTGGGCGAGGCGATCACCGCGAAGCACCGCGAGGAGGCCATCGCCGCCGCGCAGGCCGCGCCCAGCATGGCCGGGCTCGATCTGGCCAAGGTAGTGAGCTGCACCGAGCGCCATGAGTGGACCGAGACCGCATGGACGCTGGAAGACGGCTACGGAAAGCTAGGCTCGGCGAAGCACCACGTCGTCGCCTACGACTTCGGCGTCAAGCGCAACATCCTGCGCCTGCTGGCCAGCCGCGGTTGCCGCGTCACCGTGGTGCCGGCGCAGACGAGCGCCAAGGACGTGCTCGCGCTGAAGCCCGACGGCATCTTCCTGAGCAACGGCCCCGGCGACCCCGAGCCTTGCGACTATGCGATCGCCGCCGCGCGCGAGCTGATCGAGATCGGCATCCCGACCTTCGGCATCTGCCTGGGCCACCAGATCATGGCGCTGGCCTCGGGCGCGAAGACCTTCAAGATGAAGTTCGGCCACCACGGCGGCAACCATCCGGTGAAGGACCTCGACAGCGGCCGGGTCAGCATCACCAGCCAGAACCACGGCTTCGCGGTCGATGAGAAGACCCTGCCACCGACCTTGCGCTCCACACACGTCTCGCTGTTCGACGGCACGCTGCAGGGACTGGCCCGCACCGACAAGCCGGCGTTCTGCTTCCAGGGCCATCCCGAAGCCTCGCCTGGCCCGCACGACATCGGCTACCTGTTCGACCGCTTCGTCGCCCTGATGGAGAAGAAATAAATGCCGAAGCGCACCGACATTCACAGCATCCTCATCATCGGCGCCGGCCCGATCATCATCGGCCAGGCCTGCGAGTTCG
>VFQN01001064.1_pt1 | contig 48196 bp, 34 predicted proteins | sample 3512371 | NCBI WGS metagenome assembly VFQN01 (sample SAMN10412370, study PRJNA504923) | tailings metagenome | isolation source: Replicate 2 from Balatoc abandoned mine | place: Philippines: Itogon, Benguet | collected 2017-08-28
CAACCCGCGCCCCGGAGGGGCCGCAAACCAAGCCCCGGAGGGGCGCCAGAACCCTCGCCCACGGCGCGAGCCGTGGGTCCGCCAGGCCCGAAAATCGAAACAACCCCCCGGAAGAACGCCAGAACCCCAATCACAGGTGCCTGTCCGCAAACCGCACCATGATCTGCCAATCCTCGAACGTCACATCGTGCCCGCCCCAACGCAGATAATACCCGATCGGACTCGAAACGAACTCCGATGGCTCCGGCCATTCCCGCGCCCGAAGCCCCCGGCTCCCCAGCAGCCGGTACACCGGGTCCGCCCCGCGCCCCCCGAGAAACTCCCCACGCGGATCGCTCCACAGATCCGTCGTCCCGCTCAGGATCAACACCGGTCGCGGCGCCAGCAACGCCACCAACTCGTGCTGATCCACCGTCATTTCCGCCTCCTTCCCCGCAAACCGTCCGAACTCCGGCGTGAACCAGTGCCCGAACCGCCCGGCCAGATGCGCCACGTCCTCCCCGAACAACCGCCGGCTCAACGCCACCCCGCCCGCTCCCGACTGCTGCGATATCACCATCGCAAAACGTTCATCCTGCGCCGCCGCCCACAACGCCGCCTTCCCCAGCCGACTGAACCCCATCACCGCCACCCGCCGCGCGTTCACCCGCGGATCCGTCTCCAGATAATCCATCGCCCGACTCAACCCCCACGCCCACGCCCCGAGACTCCCCCAATCCCCGACCCCGGGCTCCGGCCCCATCCCCCGCACCCCCTCCCGCCAGCGCCCGGGCTCGTCCGCCTCGATCTCCCCATACGCCACCGTCACCACTCCATAGCCGTGCTCCAGCGCATACGCATACGGCCACATGTGCTGGTGAACCCCGCGCCCACCGGCCGTCGGCTTGTTCCCCTCCAGCCGGTTCCCAAACAACCCCATCGCATAATGCTCCGGCACCGGAAGGTCCGGCTCCACGGTCGTCGTGTAGTTCCCATCGAAGTTCAACCCCAGGAACACCGGCACCGGCACCCGCGCCCGCGTCGGCAGATAGATCAGCAACTCCATCCGCCTCCCCTCCTCCCGCCCCTCGAACAAAACCCCCACCCGCCACCGCGTCCCCAACCCGCCCTGAACCCCCCGCTTCTCCTCCCGCACCACGAACCGCATCCCCGCCGGACGCCCCAACCGCGTCCGCCCATACACCTCCGCCTCGAACCGCCCCAACAGCTCCGGACGCCGCTTCCCCCACCACACCCGCGCATCCTTCACCGCCGTGCCATCAAAACAGGTCAGCGGATCCGTCATCCGATACGCCGGCACCTCCCGCTCATCCGTGATCACCGCGCCCGCCCCCATCCCACCCATCCCACCCATCCCACCCAACCACAGCCCCACCAGCACCGTCCCCATCCCCAGCCAACCCCCAGCCCCCCGACACAACACACTCCGCTCCGTGGTCATTCCCAACCCTCCCAACTCCCCCGCCAAACCGGCAATAACTGTTCTGGATCCCCTCCCCCCCTCCCCTAGCCTCATCCCCGCCATCATGGAACTGCGCGCCTTCGCCGAACAGGTGCTCTTCGCCTCCTCCCTCCAGGAGAAACTGGCCCCGCCCCAATCCCCCGTCTCCGACGACCTCCCCGGCACCCCCATCGCCACACCCCCATCCCCCGGCCGCCCCCCGGAGCTCCGATTCAAAGACCCCGCCCACCCCACCCGGTCACGCTTCCCCAACCTCTCCCAACTCGACCAACCCCACGAACGCGGCCGCCTCCTCCACTTCTTCGCCAATCACGAACTGCTCGCCGTCGAGTTGATGGCCCTCGTCCTCCTCCGCTTCCCCAACGCCCCACCCTCCTTCCGCCGCGGCGTCCTCAACACCCTCCTCGACGAACAGGAACACACCCGCCTCTACCTCAACCGTATGCAGGCCTGCGGCATCCACTTCGGCGACCTCCCCGTCAGCGGCTTCTTCTGGCGCGCCGTGTCCGGCATGCAAAGCCCCGTCGATTACGTCGCCGGCCTCAGCCTCACCTTCGAACAGGCCAACCTCGACTTCGCCCGCCACTTCGCCCACGCCTTCCGCTCCGTCGGCGATGCCGACTCCGCTTCCCTCCTCGACCGCATCTACCACGACGAAATCGCCCACGTGGCCTACGGCCTCAAATGGTTCCGCCGCTGGAAAAACCCCAGGCTCTCCGATTGGGACGCCTTCTGCCAACAGCTCCGCTTCCCCCTCTCACCCCAACGCGCCAAGGGTTTCTCCCTCAATACCGAGGGCCGACGCGCCGCCGGATTCGACCCCGATTTCATCGCCCACCTCGAGGTCTTCTCCCAATCCAAGGGCCGCACCCCCACGGTCCGCCTCTTCAACCCCTTCGCCGAAGCCCACCTCGCCAACCCCGCCTTCACCCCCAACCGCCTCCAATCCGCCCTCGCCTCCGACCTCGCCCTCCTCCCCATGTTCCTCGGACACGACGACGACATCGTCCTCGTCCCCCAACCGCCGCCCATCGAGTTCCTCGCCTCCATCAAAGCCGCCGGCCTCCCCGTCCCCGAATTCATCCCGGCCCACGACCCCGTCGCCCTCCAAACCCTCGCCCGCAGAAAACTGGGCGCCCTCCGCCCCTGGGCCTGGTCCCCCGACAGCGCCCGCATCCTCGAACCGCTCCGCCACGCCGTCACCGGATCCCCTCCCCCTCCCCCCTCCCCACTGCCCCCGTCCCTCTCCGCCCTCTTCGGCAAGGACTGGAGCGCCGACTTCCTCCGCGACTTCCTCGCCGCCGAAGCCTCCGGTCCCCACGCCCACGACAACCCCGGTTGGTCCCACCCCGACAGCGCCGGCACCCCCGCCCGCTCCCTCGAGTCCGTCCTCGATGCCATCCGCCGCATCCGCTCCCGCGGCCACCACCGCGTCGTCATCAAGGAATCCCTCGGCCTCGCCGGCTCCAACGCCCTCCGCCTCTGGGAACCCGATCTGCTCGACACCCAGCTCCGCTGGATCCGCAACCGCCTCGCCGCCCGCTCCACCCTCGTCGTCGAACCGTGGCTCGAACGCGTGCTCGACTTCTCCATCCAACTGGAACGTCGCACCGACGGCCTCCACGTCCTCGGTTACACCACCCTCATCACCGACCCGCGCGGCCAGTTCATCGCCAATGCCGCCGCTCCCGACTGCTCCTCGCGCCCGCCCGCCCGCGTCGCGGATCTCCTCCGCCACCCCTCCCGCCCCACCGCCCTCCCCCAGTCCCTCCAACACGGCCTCGCACGCCTCGTCGCCTCCCTCGAAACCCGCCTCGCCCCAACCGGCTTCCTCGGCCCCCTCGGTATCGATGCCTTCGTCCACCACTCCCCCGACGGCCTCCACCACCTCAAACCCGTGGTCGAAATCAACCCCCGCCACACCATGGGCCGCCTCACCCTCGAACTGATGCGCCACGTCCAAACCGGCAGCCACGCCCGCTTCCAGATCGTCAACCGCTCCAGCCTCGACCACCTGGGCTTCCCCGACTTCCCCACCCTCGCCCGCTCCCTCCAGCAGTCCCACCCGCCCATCCGCGAAGGCCAACCCATCCCCCGCCTCCGCGAAGGCTCCATCCCCCTCGCCGACCCCGCCACCACCCAACTCTGCCTGCCCATCCTCCGCGTGTCCCGCTCCCCGGACATCGCCTCCCCCGACGGCCTCGGCCTGCCCTGATCCCACCACCGCCCAACCCTCCCCACACCCCGTCCCAACCCTTCGAGGATTCCGCGCGCGCTCTCAGCAGATCCGCGGCAATTGCTCCCCGCTCGGCATCGGCAACAGCCGTTCCCCTCCCAGGCAACCCTGCATCACCACCCGCCCCCGCCCCCGCCCCGCCGCCCCGACCCGTCCAATCCGACACGCACCCCGCCCCGCGTCCTCCGATCGCATCGCCGCCAACGCCCGGTCCACCTCCGCCTCGGGCACGAACACCACAAAACGCCCCTCGCACGCCACCTGCATCACGTCCATCCCCAACACCTCGCACGCCGCTGCCACATCCCCCGCCACCGGCACCGCGTCCTCAGCCACCCGGATCTCACACCCCGCCGCCTCCGCGATCTCGTTCAACGCCGCGGTCAGTCCACCCCGGGTCAGATCCCGCATGCACCGCACACCAACCCCCTCCCGCAACAGCGCCGACACCACGCCGCCCAACGAAGCCGTGTCGCTCTCGATCGTGGTCTCGAACGCCAACCCCTCGCGCACCGCCATCACCGCCATCCCGTGCCGCCCCACATCCCCCGACACCAGCACCGCATCCCCCGGACACACCGACCGCGGCCCGATCTCCAGCCCGTGCCCGATCACCCCAACCCCGGCGGTGTTCACATACATCCCATCCCCATGCCCCGCATCCACCACCTTCGTGTCCCCGGTCACGATCAACACCCCGCACCGCTCCGCCGCCCGCGCCATCGACACCACCACCCGCCACAGCGCCTCCATCGCCAGACCTTCCTCCAGGATGAACCCCACACTGAGATACCTCGCCCCCGCCCCGACCATCGCCAGGTCGTTCACCGTCCCATGCACCGCCAACACCCCCAGATCGCCCCCCGGAAAAAACAACGGCCGCACCACGTACGAGTCCGTCGTGAACGCCCACCGCCCACCAGCCAGCGACAACACCGCCGCATCCTCCCGCCGGTCCAGTATCGGATTCGAAAACGCCGCCCCGAACATCCGCCCCACCAACTCGTTCATCAGCCGCCCCCCTCCCCCATGCGCCATCAACACCCGCGGATACTCCGCCAACGGCACCGGACACCCGCCCATTTCCCCGCTCATACAACCCCCTCCCCCCCGGCCCGCCGATACCGATAGTACGCCGCACACGCGCCCTCCGACGACACCATCGTCGCGCCCAACGGCCGCTCCGGGGTGCACCGAACCCCGAACGACGGACAGTCCGTCGGCACCATCCGCCCCCTCAACACCTCGCCGCTCCGACATTCCCCATCCCCACCTCCCCCGTCCGTCCGCACCCCGAACCGCCGCGCCGCATCGAACCCCCCATACCGCCCCGCCAACCCCAGCCCGCTCCCGGGAATCACCCCCACGCCCCGCCAATCCCTCGACACCACCTCAAACACATCCTCCATCAACAGCCGCGCCCGCTCGTTCCCACCATCCCGCACCGCCCGTGGATACTGGTTCTCGACCTCCGCCCGCCCCTCCTCGAGCTGCCGCACGCAAGACAGTATCCCCTGCAGAATATCCACGGGCTCGAACCCGGTCACCACGATCGGAACCCCATGCCTCACCGCCATGCCCTCGTACTCCCCAACCCCCATCACCGTGCAGACATGACCCGCCGCCAGAAACCCCTGCACCCGACAATCGTCCGCCGCCAGGATCGCCTCCATCGCCGGCGGCACCCGCACGAGCGACACCAGCACCGAGAAATTCCTCAACCCCCGCTCCGACGCCTGCTTCACCGCCAGGGCCGTCGCCGGCGCGGTGGTCTCAAACCCAACCCCGAAAAACACCACCTCCCGCTCCGGATGCCTCACCGCCATCCCCACCGCGTCCAACGGCGAATACACCATCCGCACATCCGCCCCCTCCGCCTTCGCCAACAGCAGATCCCCGCGCGTCCCCGGCACCCGCAGCATGTCCCCGAACGAGGCAAGGATCACCCCGCGCCTCCGCGCAATCTCATGCGCGGCATCGATCATCCCCATCGGCGTCACACACACCGGACACCCAGGCCCATGAATCAGCTCCAACCCCGCCGGCAGCATCCCGTCGATCCCATGCCGCACAATCGAATGGGTCTGCCCCCCGCACACTTCCATCAGCGTCCACCGACGCGTCACCACCCGCCGGATCTCCGCCGCCAGTCGCCCCGCCAACCCCGCGTCCCGATACTCAACCACATACCTCATACCCCACCCCCCCTCCCGGTCCCCACCCCATCCCCACCCGCCTCCCCCGCCTCTCCCATCGCCCTCAACGCCTCCAGCATCCGCACGGCTTCGTCCTCGTCCAACCTCCCGATCGCCACGCCGGCATGCACCATCACGTACTGCCCCACCTCCGCGTCCGGCACACACGCCAGACTGACCTCCCTCAACACCCCCCCGAAATCCACACGCCCGACCCGCCAAAGGGCATCCGCACCCTCCACCCCCACGATTCGCCCTGGAACGGCAAGACACATACGCACCCCTCCTAAACCGCACGCTGCATCGCGGCAACCACCTGCCCCAACGCAATCCCGCCGTCGTTCGGCGGAACCCACCGATGCCAGATCACCCGCACGCCCGCCGCCCGAAGCCCCCGCAGCACGCCCTCGGTCAACAGACGGTTCTGAAAACAACCCCCGCTCAACACCACCCGCCCCTCCCCGGCCAACCGCACGGCCTCCACCACCGCGCCCACCGCCGCCGCATGAAACGCCGCCGCAAGCTCCCCCACCCCCGCACCACCGGCCTTCGCCTCCATCAACCCCCGCACCACCGGCCGCCAATCCCACTCCCACACACCTCCCCGCTCCCCCCAACTCCCACACCCAACCCCTCCCTCCTTCCCTTCACTCACCACCCCATCCCCCATCCCCTCCGCCGCATGCTCCAAAGCCATCGCCGCCTCCCCCTCAAACCCGTTCACCTCCCGCAACCCAAGCATCGCCGACACCGCGTCAAACAACCGCCCCGCACTGCTGGTCCACGGCGACCCCACCCCGCGCGAAACCATCGCCTCCATCAGCCCCAACGCACCCGCCCCGAATCCCCGCAGCAAACCCCCGGCCCCACCCCCGCGAAACATCCCCGCCCCCATCACCTCCCACATCACCCCGATCGCCGCCCGCCGCGGCTCCCGCACCGCCGCCTCCCCTCCCGGCAGCCGAAACGGCCGCAGCCGACCCCAACGCTCGTACCCCGCCGCTGTCACCCGCAGAAACTCCCCACCCCAAACCGTCCCGTCCGTCCCCACACCCGTCCCATCCCACACCACCCCGAACACCGGCGGCGCCTCGCCGTTCTCCGCCAGACACGCCAGCACATGCGCATGGTGATGCTGCACCACCTCCACCCCGAGCCCACGTTCCCGCCCCAGCCGCGCACTGGCATAGTCCCGATGCCCGTCCACCACCACCCGCGCCGGCCTCACCCGGAACAGTCGCTCGAGATCCGCTATCGCCCGCCCATGCGCCTCCACCGCGCCCGCCGTCTCCAGGTCCCCGACATGCGCCCCGAGAATCGCCTCCCGCCCATCCGCCGCCGCCACTGCCACCGTGTTCTTCTGATGCCCACCCACCGCGGTCACCATCACCCTCCCCCCCACACCACCGCCACCAGTTCCGACACCCAACACCCCCTCCAGCCCGATCGCCAGCGGCGCATACCCCCGCGACCGCCGCAACACCACCGGCCTCCCGTCCATCACCCGCACCACCGAGTCGTCCACCGGCCTCACAATCGGCCGGTCATGCACCAGGAACCCGTCCGCAATCCCCCGCAGCCTCCCCACCGCCTCCCCGTCCTCAATGCAGATGGGCTCGTCCCCCAGATTCCCGCTGGTCGCCACCACCGCCGTCCCCAGCGCCAGCATCAGTAGATGATGCAGCGGCGTGTACGGCAGCATCACCCCCAACCACCCGTTCCCCGGCGCCACCGCATCCACCACCAACCCGCCATCAACACCGCCACCGCCAACGTTCCGACGCACCAGCACGATCGGCCCGGCCGCCGACCCCAGCAGACCCGCTTCCACATCCGTCACCCGGCAAACCCCGCGCGCCCACGCCACCGACGGCACCATCACCGCGAACGGCTTGTTCCCCCGCCGCTTCCGCTCCCGCAACCTCCCCACCGCATCCCCGTCACCCGCCCCCACCCACAGATGAAATCCGCCCACGCCCTTCACCGCCAGAATCCCACCGGCCCGCACCAACCCCACCGCCGCCGCCAACGCCGCCTCACCTTCCCCCACCCGCTCCCCCGCCGCCCCCAGATACCCCAGCCGCGGACCACAGTCCGGACAGGCGTTCGGCTGCGCGTGAAACCGACGGTTCCCGGGATCGTCGTACTCCGCCTGACACCGCGCGCACATCCGAAACCCCCGCATCGAGGTCCGCTCCCGGTCATACGGCAGATCCAGCACGATCGAATACCTCGGTCCACACCGCGTGCAGTTGGTGAAGGGATACCGATACCGCCGATCCCCGGGATCCAGCACCTCCCGAAGACAATCCTCACAGGTCGCGAGATCCGGCACCACCCACGCAACCCCCGCGCCGCCACCCGCCCCGCCCGGACTCTCCCGGATCTCAAAACCAACCCCGCCCTCCGGCTCCAGCCACACCGGCTCCAACCGGCGGATCCGACTGTGCGGCGGCGCCTCCGCCACCACCCGGTCCATGAAGGAACCCACACGCCCCTCCAACCCCTCCACCTCCACCAGCACCCCGCCCACCTCGTTCCTCACCCATCCGCTCAACCCCAACCCCACCGCCAGCCGATGCACGTGCGGCCGAAATCCCACCCCCTGCACCACACCCCGCACCCCGAGACGCAACCGCACCGTCCCCACCTCGGACAACCCAACCCTGCCTCCCGTGTTCACCGCACCACCGCCTCCCGTTGGTTCTCGAGATACCGAACCCAAACATCCATCCCCTGCCCGCTCCTCGATGACACCTCCAGGATCCGCGCATGATGACTCACCCGCAGCAGACTCGCCAACGCCACCCCGCGCTCGAACCCCACCGCATCCGCCAGATCCACCTTGGTGATCAACGCCACCTGCGCCGAATGAAACAACGGCGGATACTTCAACGGCTTGTCCTCCCCCTCGGTCACCGACATCAGCACCACCCGCACATGCTCCCCGAGATCATACGCCGCCGGACACACCAGGTTCCCCACGTTCTCCACGAACATCACCTCCACCCCCTCCAGCTCCTTCGCCTCCATCGCACGCCCCACCATCGACGCCTCCAAATGACAGAGCGTCCCCGTCCGGATCTGCACCACCGGAATCCCCACCGCCCGCAACCGCCGCGCGTCGTTGTCCGTCTCCAGATCCCCCACCACCGCCCCCACCCTCAGCCGCCCCGCCAGACGCTCCGCGGTCTTCGCAATCAACGCCGTCTTCCCCGATCCCGGCGCCGACACCAGGTTCAACACCAGCATCCTCCTCGCCCGGATGAACCCCCGGTTGCGCTCCGCTTCCACCTGGTTCCGCGCCAGCAACGCCTCCTGCACCCTCAACTCCCGAACCCCACCGGCCTGGCCATGCCCATGGTCATGGTGATGCCCGGGCTCGTGCGCATGCCCGCCTTCATGGTCGTGGTCGTGGGCTCGGGCGTGCCCCGGCAATCCCCCGGTCCCCGATCCAAACCCGGTTCCGGTTCCGGCTCCGGCTCCGGCCGCCGCGCCGCCACCGGGTCCGCCAAGTCCACAGCCGCATTCCTGGCACATATTACGAGACCTCCAGGCTGGCCAACTCGAGTTCAAGCCCGCTCCTCAGCCGTTCACCCCACCCGCCACACCACGGACAATCAGGGACGGGGTTCCTGGCCTCGAACTCCCGCCCGCAACCGCCGCATCGACAAACCGCCGGCACGACCTCGATCTCCAGCTCCGCCCCCTCCGCAGCCCCCCCCGGAGCCATCGCGAAAAACGCGCAGCGCAACGCCTCGGGCACGACCCCGCTCAACACCCCCACCCGCAGCCGCAATCGGTGGATCCGCGAAGCCCCGACCCCCCGGGTCCGCTCCGCCGCCAGCTCCAGGGCCGTCGCCATCAACCCCGCCTCATGCATGACCGCCCCCTTCCCAGCCCTTCCCCTCCCATCCCCTCCCGGCCAGCCAACGCCGCACCCATCCCACCGCCGCCGCCACCCCGGCCCGCGCACCCTCGCTCAACCCGATCCCCCACCCGAACCGACCCGCATCCACCGGAATCCCCACCACCCAAGCCCGTGGCACGCGCCCGGTCAGTTCCTTCGCCAACGCCAGCAGGGTCCACGGCTCCACCCGATGCGGCGTCCATCCCCACCCGGCCCCGCTCCCGTCCCCCCACCCCGCCCCCACCCCGATCTCCCGCACCACCAGCCTCCCCCACACACCCTCCACGGCCTCCTCCACCACCAGCGCATCCACGAACACCACCGCCCTCAACCGCGCCACCCGCAGCGCCATCTCGGGCGTCAACTGCCCGCACGCCTCCACACACACCCCCGCCGGCACGTCCGCCCCCAGCGCCTCCACCACCCCGACGCCCACCCCGTCATCCCCACGCAACACGTTCCCCAAACCCATCACCATCACCCCCCCAACCCCGGCCCCTTCATTCGCGTCGGCATTCATCAAGCACCTTCCCGTCAGGCGCCAGCAGCCGGATCCACAACGGCATCCGGCCCAACGCATGCGTCGAACAACTGAGACAGGGATCAAAACTCCGGATGCCGTGCTCCACCCGGTTCAGCATCGCCTCCGGCACGCTCGGACCCCGGATGTAATGCTTCGCGATCTGCGCCACGGTCCGGTTCATCGCCAGGTTGTTCTGACCAGTCGCAATCACCAGGTTCACCCGCCGCACCACCCCGTCATGGTCCACCTCATAGTCGTGGAACAGCGTGCCCCGCGGCGCCTCGCTCACCCCCACACCCCGCAGCCGGTTCACCCCGGCGTCCGCCCGCAAATGGTCCGAGTGCAGATCCGGGTCATCCAACAGCCGCTCCATCCGCTCCAGACTCGCCAAGATCTCGATCAACCGCGCCTGATGATAAAGGAACGACGAGGTCACCGCCCCGTTCCCATGCTGCCGGAACTCCCTGAGCTCCACATCCGCCTCCGGCGTCCCCATCGACTTGCACACGTTCAGCCGCGCCAGCGGCCCCACCCGATACATCCCCTCCACCGGCCCCAACGGCCGGAAATACGGCGACTTCAGATACGAACCGCCCTGCACCGCCTCCGCCACATACTCCCGGTAGTTCTGCGCATCGAGCTGGTCCACCAGCACGCTGCCCGAGCTGTCCATGAACCGCAGCCGCCCGCCGTGATGCTCCCACTCCCCACCCGGCCCCACCAACCCCATGAACAGCGAGGGGAAATTCCCGAAGATCCGAACCTCCCGGCCCAGACGCCCCAGCAACTCCTTGAACAACCCCAACGCCAGCCGCGCCGTGCCGAACGCCTCCGGCAAACCCGCCCGGATCCGCTCCTTCCCCGCCAGCGTCAGCCCGCTCCGCACCCCGCCCGGCACCGCCCACGAGGGATGCACCCGGCGCCCCCCAAGCACTTCGATGACCTCCTGGCCGAACTGCCGCAGGCGCACCCCCGCACGCACCAGCTCCGGCCGCTCACCCAGCAGCCCGAACACGTTCCGCACCCCCACCGGCGCATCCCAGCCCATCAGGAAATCCGGCGCGCTGAGATGAAAGAAACTGAGCGCGTGCGACTGCACCATCTGCGCAAGGTTCATCAGCCGCCGCAGCTTCTCCGCCGCCGGCGGCACCCGCACCGCCAGGATCTCGTCCCCCGCCCGCGCCGACGCCAGCAGATGGCTGACCGGACAGATCCCGCAGGTCCGCGCGGTCAACCCCGGCATCTCCCACAACGGCCGACCCTCGCAGAACTTCTCGAACCCGCGGAACTCCACGACGTGAAACACCGCGTCCGACACGTTGCCGTCGTCGTCGAGCTGAATGCTGATCTTCGCATGCCCCTCGATGCGCGTGACCGGGTCGATGACGATGCGTTGACTCATGTTCCACCCCTCATCCGAACCTGATCAGCGGCCCCGACGGCGCCGCGCCACCGCCCAGCAGCGATTCCAGCAGCAGCCGGATCCGCTCCGGACAGGGCGGACAACCGGGCAGGTGATGGTCCACCGGTATCACCTCGTGGACCGGCACCGCCCGGTCCAACAAAGCCGGCAACAACCCCCCCGTCTCCGGCACCCCCGCGTTCGCATCCGCCAGTTCCACGTACGCCCGCGCCAGCACCACCTCCGGACCGCCCAGCGGATTCCTCATCCCCACCACGTTCGAGGTCACCGCACAGTCCCCGAACGCCACCACCACCCGCGTGTTCCGGCGGATCCGATGCGCGAGCTCCACATGCTCCGCCGTGCACACCGCCCCCTCGATCAACACCACGTCCACCCCCTCCGGATACGCCTTCACGTCCACCAGCGGCCCGTACACGTACTCCACCCGCGCCGTCAGACCCACGATCCACTCGTCCAGGTCCAGAAACGACATGTGGCAGCCGGAACAGCCGCCAAACCAGGTGGTCGCGAGTCTCACACGTTCCATTGCTTCTTCTCCCGGGCGTTCACCAGGAACTCCAGCCGGCTCCGGTCCCGCTCCATCTCCCCTGCACTCGACCCCCGCCGGAACAGCGCACCCGTCGGACAGGCCTGAATGCACTTCCCGCACACGGTGCAGGTCTCCGAAACCCCCCAGTCCTGGTTCAAATCGGTGATGATCCGCGCCTGCGACCCGCGCCCCGAAACGTTCTTCGTCCCCGCTCCCTCGATGTGCCAGCAGACCCGCACGCATCGCGTGCAGAGTATGCACCGGTTGTGGTCCATCCCGAACTCCCGGTGCGTGAGATCCACCGCCAGCAGCGGCGATCGGTACGGGAACCGGACGTGATCCATCCCCTGCTCGTACGCCATGGCCTGAAGCTCGCAGTGCCCGTTCGAGACACACACCGCACAGACGTGGTTCCGCTCCGCAAACAACAGCTCCAGGATCATCCGCCGATACCGCCGCAGCCGCTCGGACCGCGTCCGCACGTCCATCCCCTCCGCCACCAGCGTGGTGCACGCCGGCAGCAGACGCGGCGTGCCCGCCAGCTCCACCAGGCACATCCGGCACGCCCCGACGTCATACACCCCGTCCAGATGACAGAGCGTCGGCACCGCGATCCCCGCCTCCCGCGCAGCCCCCAGGATCGTCGTGCCTTCCTCCGCACTCACCTGCTTCCCATCGATGCTCAGCGTTCGAACCGCCATGGCCGTCTCCTTCGCTCCGCCAGCCGGCGCCCCCGCCGGCCGACAACACCGCGGGTGCTACCGGATCTCCGCCGCCACCGCGGCCTCGTCCTCCGCCAACCCCGACGCCTTCCCCGGGGCAAACGGATCCGCCACCAGCAGCGCCTCATACTCGCGCCGGAAAAATCGCAGGGTGCTCAACACCGGGTTCGGCGCCGTCTGCCCCAACCCGCACAGACTGGTGTTCTTCACCAGGTCGCAAAGCTCCTCCAACCGCCCCAGATCCCGCTCCGTCGCCCGCCCCGCCAGCACCTTCACCAGCATCTCATGAATCTGCACCGTCCCCGCCCGGCACGGCACACACTTGCCGCACGACTCGTCCATGCAGAACTCCATGAAGAACCGCGCCACATCCACCATCCGCGTCGCGTCATCCATCACGATCATCCCCCCCGAGCCCATGATCGACCCAAGCCGCACCAGCGAATCGTAGTCCACCGGCGTGTCCAGATGCTCCGCAGGGATGCACCCGCCCGACGGCCCCCCGGTCTGCACCGCCTTGATCGACGCCCCGTCCGGCGCACCCCCTCCCATCTCCTCCACAATCACCCGCAGCGGCGTCCCCATCGGCACCTCGATCAAACCCGTGTTCCGGATCTTCCCCGCCAGGGCAAACACCTTCGTCCCCTTGCTCCGCTCCGTCCCGATCCCCGCAAACCACGCCCCGCCCCGCCGCAGGATCGCCGGCACGTTCGCGAAGGTCTCCACGTTGTTGATCAGCGTCGGCGCCCCCCACAGCCCGCTCTCCGCCGGAAACGGCGGCCGCGGCCGCGGCGTCCCGCGCTTCCCCTCCACCGACGCCATCAGCGCGGTCTCCTCCCCGCAGACAAACGCCCCCGCCCCAATCCTCAGCTCGACGTTGAAATGAAACCGCGACTCGAAGATCCCACCCCCCAGCACCCCCAGCTTCCGCGCCTGGTTGATCGCGGTCTGCAACCGCGCAATCGCCAACGGATACTCCGCCCGCACGTAGATGAACCCCTGGTCCGCCCCCACCGCGTACGCCCCGATCGCCATCCCCTCCAGAACACTGTGCGGATCGCTCTCCAGCACGCTCCGATCCATGAACGCCCCGGGATCCCCCTCGTCCGCGTTGCAGATCACATACTTCTTCGCCCCAGCCGCCTTCTGCACCGTCGCCCACTTCAACCCCGTCGGATAACCCGCCCCGCCCCGCCCCCGCAGCCCGCTCGCCAGCATCTCGTCCACCACGTCCTTCGGCGTCATCTCGTGCAGCGAATGATGCAACGCCTGATACCCGTCCAACGCCACGTACGACTCGATCCGGTTCGGATCCACCACCCCGCTGTTCGCCAGAACCACCGAATGCTGCCGCGCGAAAAACGGATGCCCGGGATCCCCCCGCGCCAACGAGACTTCCTCCCCGTTCAACGCATCCACAATCCCCCCCGCCTCCTCCGGCGTCACCTTCTCGTACAGAAGATCCCCCGGATCCACCCGAACCAGCGGACCCTGACAACAGAGACGCAGACAACCCACACCCCGCACCTCCACCTTCTCCGCCAACCCCGCGTCGTACACCGCCCTCTCGATCCGCTCCTTCACCGCATCACCCCTCGAGGACAGACACCCCGCCGCGGTGCAGCAGCGGATGCACACCGGCTTGCGCGCCGCCAACTCCCGCTCCTTCACCCCAACCAGATCCTTAAGGTCCATGCGCGCACCATCCTTTCACCCGCTCCACCGCCCCCTCCGCCGTCTGCCGCGGCGTCACCGTCCCGTCGTACACCACCGCCGGCGCAATCCCGCACGCCCCGATGCACCGCGCGGTCAACAGCGAGAACTGACCGTCCGCCGTCGTCTCCCCGGCATGGATCCCCGCCTCCACCTCGATCGCCTTCAACACCCGGTCCGCGCCCTTCACATAGCAGGCGGTCCCCAGGCACACGACACAGGTGTGCACCCCCTTCGGCTTCAGCGTGAAGTAGTGATAGAAGGTCGCCACCCCGTACACCCGGCTCGGCGGCAGCTTGAGATGATGCGCCACAAACAGCATCAGCCCGTCGTCGAGAAACCCGAACAGCTCCTGCGCCTTGTGCAGCACCTCGATCAGCGCATCCGCCCGGTGCTGATGCCGCTTCATGTGCGTCTCCAATATCCGGAAACGCTTGTCCCCACTGGCATGCTCAAGAACCGTCCTCACCGCCCGGTTCCTGACATTCGAGGTCGTGGTAAGCATGCCGCCTCCTCGTCCCGACACCCCGCCAACAACCACCGTCCGGGAGTGTCGCTTCTGGCCCACGCTGCCACGCGACCTCAACCCAAGGCTCCACCCGGGTTGTCCTTCCCCACCCCAATCTTGGCCTCACCACCACCCCCAACGCCCCCACTCCCATCCCCGCCCCACCCCCGGGGGCCCCATCCACGAGTCAGTAGTCGAACAGCTCCCCGTCCCGGAAAAACCGCTTCAGCTCGGCCGCGGCCGTCTCCAGCGAATCCGAGGCGTGACACACGTTCACCATCACATCCACCCCCAGATCCCCGCGGATCGTCCCCTTCGCCGCCTTCTTCGAATCGGTCGGCCCCAGCAGATCCCGCACCCGCGCCACCACGTTCTCCCCCGCCAACGCCAGCGCAATCACCGGCGTCCGCTGCATGAAGGCCTGCACCTCCGGGAAAAAGGGCTTCGACGCAATGTGCGCGTAGTGCTCCCGCAACAGGGCGTCGTCAAAACGCAGCATCCTGATGCCGCGGATCTTCAGCCCGGCTCCTTCGAAACGGCCCAGCACCTGCCCCACCAGGGCTTTGCTGACCGCGTCGGGTTTGAACAGAATCAAAGTGGTTTCCTGAGACACAGCGCCGGATGGCTACTCAACCCCCCGCCCAAGGTCAACCCCGCATCCAAATCCCACCCCGCCAAACGCCACCCCAGGCCCGCCCGCGGACCCGGCCTTGCCAGCACCCCCGCCCCAGGCCGACCCTGCACGCCATGCCCGCCGCCGACCACCAGCCTCCCCATCCCCCATACCCCCTCGCACCTCGCTCCATCGCCCTCCTCCTCCTCGCCGCCCTCCTCCTCCCCAACCTCACCCTCCCCACCCGGGCCACCCAACCCGCGGCCTTCGTCCAGGACCGCATCGCCATCGGCCTCTGGGTCCCCCCGCAAACCTCCGAGAACCTCGAGGCCCGCTACCGCGAAATCGCCGACGCCAACTTCAACCTGGTCATCGGCACCGCCGGCACCAACGCCGCCGCCCAAATGGCCCTCTGCGAACGCACCGGCCTCAAGGCCATCGTCGACGGACGCGGCACCCCGGACCAACTCCCCGACAGCCCCGCCTGCTGGGGTTACCTCATCACCGACGAACCCTCCGCCGCCGACTTCCCCAAACTGGCCGAACGCGCCCGCGCCATCCGAAACTCCCGCCCCGGCCGCCTCCCCTACGTCAACCTCTTCCCCAACTACGCCTCCCCGTCCCAGCTCGGAACCGCCACCTACGAGGAACACGTCACCCGCTTCATGCAGACCTTCCAGCCCGAGGTGCTGTCCATGGACCATTACCCCCTGATGCGGCCCGACGCCGACGGCCGCGACGCCTACCGCGCCAATCTCGAGGTGTTCCGCCGCCACGCCCTCGCCGCCGGAATCCCCTTCTGGAATTACTTCTACTCCATGCCCTTCAACGACCGCATCGATCCCACCGAAGCCCAGATCCGCTGGCAGATCTTCACCTCCCTCGCCCACGGCGCCAAAGGCGTCCTCTACTTCTGCTACTGGACCCCCGGCAAGGGAAACGCCGGCACCGGCGAGTTCCCCAAGGGCGGCGCCATCATCACCGCCGAGGGCCGCAAAACCCGCCACTACGACGAGGCCCGCCGCATCAACGCCGAAATCCTCAACCTCGGCCCCACCCTCATGCGCCTGACCTCCACCGCCGTCCACCACATCGACACCGCCCGCCCTCCCGCCCAACCCATCGACACCAGCCCCGTCCGTAGCCTCGCCCGCGTCGGCTCCGACCCCCACCCGTCCTTCATCATCGGAGCCTTCCGTCACACCGACGGCCGACGCGCCGCCCTCCTCGTCAACCACAGCTACGCCCACACCGCCTGGCCCACCGTCTCCTTCGACGCCCCCGACCCCCGCGTCCTCGAAATCGACAAGACCTCCGGCCGCGAAATCCCCGCCGTCGACGACAGCCCCGAATTGCCCGGACTCCAGCTCTCCTTCGGCCCCGGCGATGCCCGGCTCTTTCTGCTCCCATGAACCCAACCCAACCCATGTCCCGACGCGCCGCCCTCCGGACGGCCACCACCGCCACCGCCGCCGCCGCCGCAACCACGGTCGCCGCCGCGGCGGTCGGACTCGCCCCCACTACCTCCCACGCCCAGGCCCCGCGCTCCGCCGTCCCGGCGGACTTCCGCATCCGCCACGGCCGGATCCGCCAGTCCATCATGGGCTGGACCTTCAACCCCATGCCCACCCCCGAACTGGCCCGGCATTGCAAGGAGATCGGCCTGGTCGCCATGGAGGGCATCGACCCCAGACACTACCCGGCCGTCCGCGACCTCGGCCTCCAGATCTCCCTCGTCGGTTCCCACGGCTTCAACCGCGGCCCCGTCAACCCCGCCCACCACGAGGAGGTCATCCGCGCCCTCCGCGACGGCATCGACCTCGCGGTCCAGGTCGGCTGCCGCAAGGTCATCACCTTCACCGGCATGCGCGAACCCGGCATCGACGACCCCACCGCCGCCAGGAATTGCATCGAGTGCTGGAAGAAGGTCCTCCCCTACGCCGAGCAGAAGGGCGTCGTGCTCTGCCTGGAACACCTCAACTCCCGCGACAATTCCCACCCCATGAAGGGGCACCCCGGTTACTTCGGCGATCACGTCGATGCCTGCGTCGACCTCATCCGCCAGATCGGTTCCTCCAACTTCCGACTGCTGTTCGACATCTATCACGTCGCCATCATGGACGGCGACGTGATCCGCCGCATCCGCCAGCACCGCGAGTACATCGCCCACGTCCACACCGCCGGCGTGCCCGGACGCGCCGAACTGGACGACACCCAGGAGATCCAATTCCCCGCGGTGCTTCGCGCCCTGCTCGACACCGGCTACGACGGCTTCGTCGCCCAGGAGTTCATCCCCACCTGGCCCGACCGGATCCTCGCCCTGCGCCACGCGGCCATGGTCTGCGACGTCTGACCGCTGACCTGCGCCCCGGTGTCCCGGTGTCCCGGCGTCCCGACGGCGGGGGACCTGCCGGGCTCACCCGCCGCCCAGCATCCGCGCCACGCGCTCCGTCACCGCCGGGTCCATCCGAATCAACGGCGGCCACCGCCGCTTGAACCCTTCACCCGGCAGCTTCCGCGTCGCATCGATCCCCAGCTTCGTCCCCACCGCGATCTCGCTGGTCGCATGATCCAGCACATCCGCCGGGCCCCGCGTGAAGATCGCGTCCCGCTGCGGGTCGGTGTTCGAGCACATCCGGAACAACACCTCGCTCGTGTTGTGCACATCCACATCGTCGTCCACCACCACGACGTACTTCGTGAACATCATCTGCCCCATGCCCCACAGCCCGTGCATGATCTTGTACGCCTGCATCGGATACGTCTTCCGGATGCTCACGAACACCAGATTGTGGAACACCCCCTCCGCCGGCAGCGCGATGTCCACGATCTCCGGAAAGTTCATCCGGAACACCGGCAGAAACAGCTTCACCGACGCGCCCCCCATGTAGAAGTCCTCCATCGGCGGCTGCCCCACGATCGTCGCCGGATACACCGCGTCCTTCCGATGCGTGATCGCCGTCACATGAAACACCGGATACGGCTCCGGCAGGGTGTAGAACCCCGTGTGATCCCCGAACGGCCCCTCCTGCCGCAACGGCTCCTTCGGATCCACATAACCTTCGATCACGAAATCCGCATTCGCCGGCACCTCGAGATCGCTGGTCTCGCACTTCACCAGCTCCACTGAACGCCGCCGCAAATACCCCGCCAGCAGGAACTCATCCAGCCCGTCCGGCAACGGCGCCGTCGCCGCAAACGGAAACATCGGATCCCCCCCCAGGAATACGGCCACCGGCATCCGTGTGCCGGTCTCGTAATACCGCCGCCCATGCCGCGCCCCCACCTTCTGCAACTGCCAGTGCATCCCCGTCGTCCGATCGTCGTACACCTGCACCCGGTACATTCCCACGTTCCGCTCCCCGGTGTCCGGATCCTGCGTCACCACGCACGGCAGGGTCACAAACCGCCCCCCGTCGAACGGCCAACACTTCAGAATCGGCAGGTCCAGCAGCGTCGGACACCCCGCCGCCGAAGGCATCGTCCGAAAATCACCCTCCACCGCCTCCGGCCACGGATCCGTCCGCGTCGGCGGCGCATCAAAGGTCCGGATCACCTCCTTGCACGGACCGTCCTTCACCCGCTTCGGCCGCGCATGCCGCAGCTCGATCGCCGTCCCCAGCAGTTTCAACGCCTCGCGAACCGAGGTCGGCGGCTTCGCCTTCATCAACCCGCCCAGTTCCGCCGCCACTTCCTCCACCGACGCCGCCCCCATGCTCATCGCCATCCGCCGCCAGGAACCCATGGTGTTGATCGCCACGGGAAACGGACTCACCGCCCCGTTCACCGTCGGTTTCTCGATCAACAACGCCTTGCCCCCTCCCGGCAACTTCATCTCCCGATCCGCCAGCGCCGTGATCTCCAGTTCCGTCGCCAGTGGCTCGCGGACCCGCTTCAGTTCCCCCTCCCGCTCAAGGTGATTCACCCAATCCCGGAATGACTCAAACGCCATGCCGCAGTGTAGCCACGTTCCCCCGACCCGACAGCGCGATTCCCGACACACCCCCATACGGGGACAGGCTATCCATCGTCCCCCACCCTCCCCCCCACCCCGATCCCCCCGCGCCCCGGAGGGCTGCAACCCAAGCCGCGTAACGGCGCCAGAACCGATGCCCCCGACGTGAGCCATGGGGGAACGGGCCAGGATCCGAACCAAGCCCCAGCCGGGCGACACACCCCCATACGGGGACAGGCTATCCTTTCTCCCCCCGCTCCCCCCACCCCCCCGCGCCCCGGAGGGGCTGCAACCCAAGCCGCGGAGCAGCGCCAGAACCGGTGCCCCCGACGCGAGCCATGGGGGAACGGGCCAGGATCCGAACCAAGCCCCAGCCGGGCGTCGACACCCTGCCCCCCGGTCCCCTCATCCGATATCGATACCGCCCGCCCAAAACCCCCGCTCCCCGCTCCGACCCCCAATACGGGGACAGGCTATCCATGATCGCCACCCTGTTGTCCTCGGGGCCCGGTTCCATCAACCGGGGTCTACCCGGCCCACTGTGACATTCCCATCCGGCCCCGGCCCTTTATGCTCGGGCCGCACTCCGTCGAACCCCGGAACCCGATCCGGACCCGACCGACCCGGCCCGCACTCTCCATGCAAGGGCAACATCCATCCTCCCCCCGGAACCCCCACCCCGACCCCACCCCAGGCCCGTCGCCATCGACGACCAAGGTGGCCCACGAAACGACCCCCGACCTCGAACTCGGCCGGGTGGTCGAGGAGTACCTGGCGGAATTGGAGGCCGGCCGGCAACCCGACCGCACCCGGTGGATCGCCGACCATCCGCATCTCGCCCCCTCCCTCGAAGCCGCGCTCGCCGGCCTCGATTTCATCCACAACGCCGCACCCGCCACCCCGCAGACGCCCGTTCAGCTCGGCGACTTCCGGATCATCGGCGAAATCGGCCGTGGCGGCATGGGCGTCGTCTACGAAGCCGAACAGATCTCCCTCAAACGCCGGGTCGCCCTGAAGGTCCTCCGCCACGGCCCCGTCGCGGACGAACTGGCGATGCGCCGCTTCCAGCGCGAGGCCGAAACCGTCGGCCGGCTCCACCACACCAACATCGTTCCCATCTTCGCCATCGGTGCCGACGACGGCGTCCGCTATTACGCCATGCAGTTCATCGAGGGCCGCGACCTCGGCCGCGTCGCCCGCGAACTGCGCAACACCTCCGAACCCACCGATTTCCGGCGCATCGCGGACTGGGGCCTCCAGGCGGCCGACGCCCTGGCCCACGCCCATCAACGCGGCGTCATCCATCGCGACATCAAGCCGTCCAATCTCATCCTCGATCCCGACAACCGAATCTGGCTCACCGACTTCGGCCTCGCCCGCCGCGTCGACGACACCTCCCTCAGCCTGTCCGGCGCCCTGCTGGGCACCCCCCGGTACATGAGTCCGGAACAGGCCGCCGCCACCCGCCAACCCATCGACCACCGCACCGACCTCTACAGCCTCGGCGCCACCCTCTACGAACTGGTCACCGGCCGTCCGATCTTCGAAGCGAGTTCCCCCCACGAGGTGATCTCCCAGATCCTCAACCAGGAACCCGCCAGACCTCGTTCCCTCAACCCCGCCATCCCCCGCGACCTCGAGACCGTCATCCTCAAGTGCCTCGCCAAGGAACCCCAGCACCGCTACGCCTCCGCCCAGACCCTCACCGACGACCTCCGCGCCTTCGTCGATGGCCGCCCCATCGCCGCCCGACGCCCCCGGCTCGTCGAACGCACCCACCGCTGGGTCCGCCAGCACCGCCGACTCGTCCTCACCGCCGCCACCGCCTCCGCCGCCTCAGCCCTCCTCCTCACCGTCGCCACCCTCTCCTGGAAACGCTACACCGACGCACGCCTCGCACGCCTCCACCTCTCCTCGGCTCAACCCGGCGCCATCGCCGAAATCCTCGATGCCGAAGGCGAAACCGTCCTCCCCCCCTTCCCGGTCCCCAACCCTTCCCCCGTCGCCCTCCCCGCCGGCTCCTACCAGATCCGCCTGTCCGCCCCCGACACCCTCAGCGCATCCTGGCCCATCACCCTCAGCCCGGGCCGGGTCTCCTCCCACACCCTCAGCCTGCCCAACCGCTGGCTCTGGCCCCCCCAGGAACTGGGCGCCCCGCAATCCGTCGTGCCCGTCCCCCTCAACCCAGGCACCGGGTTTCTCGTCCTTCTCCCCCCGGAATCCGGCCCGGACAAACCACCCCAACCCCTCCGCCTCCGCCTCATCAACGGCGCCACAGCCAAACCGGTCTGGCCCGAGGACCTCCGCTTCGACGCCTCCACCCTGCCCGGCAACAACCTGATGGAGTGGCAGACCCTCCTCGCCCACTGGGCCATCGCCCCCGGCTTCGCAGGCACCCGAATCGCCGATCGCACCACCGACCTCGACCGCGATGGGGCCGGCGACTTCATCCTCGTGTCGCGCGCCTCCGCTTCCATTCTCGCGGTCTCGGGCGCCTCGGGTCGCATCCTGTGGTGGCACCGCAGCCACCCCTCCCTCCCCCCGGGCACCCCCACCACCGGCTCCTGGTTCTCGCAACCCGGCCAAAGCTTCGTCGTCAGCCACCCCGACATCGCAGACCTCGACGCCGACAGCATCGACGATGTGGTGGCGTCCTTCCACGCAAGCTCCGAGGCGTTCACCCACCCGGGCGGTTCCACCACCCAACCGCGTGACAAAAGCTGGGTTGCCGCCATCTCCGGCCGCACCGGCCTCGAATTGTGGCGACGCACGATCAACGCTCCATGGTCCGACTACGCCACGTCCTCAACCGGCGCCCGCTTCGACTCCCTCGCCCACCCGACCATCCTCCACATCGCCAACCGCAGGGTCGTCGCCCTCCCCGAGGACGACCGGATCCGCCTCTGGGACGCCCGCACCGGCGAACCCGTCGAACCCTCCCCCACCCCGGGCTTCACCATCGACCGCGCCCCTCTCTACGTCCCCACCGACACCCCCCTCCCCTCCCTCGCCCTCGTCACCCGCCGCTACGTCGAAACCGATGCCCACCTCGAAATCGTCGCCCTCGACCTCGCCTCCGGAACCACCCGCTGGCGCCAGACCCCGTTGACCGTGCTCGGAGGCGTCGCCCTCGAACTCGACGCCATGCCCCTCGAATCCATCCAGGCCGTCCAACTCGAAACCAACGCCCCCACCCGGATCGCCACCCTCACCGGCCGCCATCCCAAACCCAATCGCTGGACCTTCGGCCTCCAGGTCCTCGACGCCGCCTCCGGCACCCAACGCTGGGAAACCATCCTCCACGACGCCGCCTTCCCCCAATCCATCCCCAGCGAAGCCCGCTTCCTCCCCGGCCCCGACCTCGATCAGGACGGCTCCCGCGAACTGTTCGTCATGCTTCCCGCCTACGACCACGCCAACTCCCGCCATGGCGTCCTCGCCGCCGCCCTCTCCGGCGCCGACGGTTCCATCCTCTGGCGCCGCCATCACCCGGCCGTCGGCGGCGTCCGCTCCCTCGCCTGGTGGCACAACGGCCCCAACGGCCACCCCCTCCTCGTCGCCACCACCTCCCCGTTCTCCGGCAACCGCACCCTCACCGTCATCCTCGATCCCTCCAACGGCCGCATCGCCCACACCCTCCCCGATGTCCGCGATGTCCACATCGCCGACTTCGACGGCGACGGCGCCCCCGACCTCCTCCACCCCACCCGCGCCCAGAACGCCCTCCGCTGGGCCGCCATCCGCGGCCAACCCACCCCCGCCTGGCAGGCCCTCGGCTCCTGGCTCGCCGGCCCCGACGCCAACGCCGACGGCACCCCCGAGGTCTACCGCATCGCCAACAACACCCTCGCCGCCCAGGACCCCGTCACCCACAAAACCCTCTGGTCCGTTGCCGCCGACTTCGCCTCCCCGGAAACCCTCTGGACCCGACCCGGCACCCCAGCCTCCCCACACGTGCTCGCCGTCGTGAACCTCTGGCGCGACAACCCCGACGGAAGCCGCCAGACCTACCGGTCCCTCGCCGCCTTCTCCACCCGCGACGGACGCCGCGCATGGACAGCCTCCGACCTCGACCTCGCCTCCGGCACCCGCGGCGGCAGTTCCCTCGGCTGGGCCTACGATTACCCCAACGTCGAAACCTCCGACCTCGACGGTGACGCCTTCCCCGAGGTCCTCGCCACCTTCCCCTTCCCCTACACAGGCGCCGATCCCAACGCCAACGCCAACACGCTCCAGCTCTCCGTGGTCAACGGCGCCAACGGCAAGGTCCTCTGGTCCACACCCGTCACCGACGGCGCCATGTCCCCGGACCCCCGCCCCGCCGGCCCGCCGATCGCCGACTTCAACCGCGACGGCATCCGTGACCTCGCCCTCATCCTCCCTCCGAAAACCTCCCCGTCCCATCCCGCCGAAACGACCTGGCGCGTCGATGTCCTCCACGGAACCGATGGTTCCTCCGTCTGGCCCGCGCCCTTCCCGCTCAGCCGTGAACCGGGTCGCATCGCCTGGCCCGAACCCACCCTCGGCGACCTCGACGGCGACGACATCCCCGAAGTCCTCGTGGTTCGCCATTCGGGTTACACCAACGACAAGGGTTACCCCTGCGAACTAGTGGTCCTCGACGGCCGCTCCGGTCAGGTCCGCTGGACCTGGTCCTGGAACGCCGGTTTCCCCGCCATCTGGGCCCCGCTCGTCCTCACCGCACCCGATCCCGCCAACCGCCGCGTCGCCCTCGGCCTCACCGTGCTCCACCCCCAGCCCGGCATCCGTGAAATCGGATCGTTCGGCGTCGCTGTCCTCGACGCCCAGGGAACCCTCGTCAACCACCGCGCCATTCGCGCATTGGGATTCCACCAAGACCGCGGCGGCCTCGCCTGGCAGGCCCGCGACCTCGACGGCGATGGCACCGATGAACTGCTTTACCCCGACGACGGCGCCCTCCAGGCCGCCTTCGGCCCCGCACTCGTCCCCCGCTGGAACCGGCCGCTGGCCAACCAGGGCGCCGACGGATTCCGCCTGATCCCCGACCCGTCCGCCACGGTCATCCTGTGGAACGGCCGGGACATCCTCGGCATCGAAGGCTCCCGCGGCGACGTCGTCTGGCGCGGTCGCGCCCCTTCCAACCCCGTCTGGGGCAACTCCGCCACCCCCCACCTGCGCATCCTGCCGTCCAAGCAACAACCACCCGGCCTGCCCCGCCTGCAATTCGTGCCCCCCGTGGCACGCGAGGACACAACCACCCTCGACACGACCTGGCCCACCCATGCCGACGGCCGCTACCTGCCCCCGCAGCAGTGACCCTCCACCCCCCCACCACCCCCACCAACATGCCCTCGGATGATTCCCCCCCCGACCGCATCGCCGCCGCCCGCGCCGGCTCCGTCTCCGCCGCCGACGCCCTGTTCCGCCGCTTCGAGCCGTGGCTCAAGATCATCGCCCACGCCCAGGCCGAAAGCCGGTTCGCCGCCAAGTTCGACGCCGCCGACGTGCTCCAGCAGACCTTCATCGCCGCAACCCGCGATCTCCCCGGGTTCCGGGGTTCGACCGAGGCCGAATTCATGGCCTGGCTCCGCCAGATCCTCGCCCACACCCTCGCGCACGAAATCCGGCGCTACGCCGGAACCCTGAAGCGCGACATCGACCGCGAGGTGTCCCTCGACCAGGACCTCACGGCCGTGTCCCAGCGACTCGGCGACCTCCTGCCCGACAACCGGCCCACTCCGAGCCAGGACGCTGCCGCCGCCGACCGCCAACTCCGCCTCGCCCGCATCCTGGATCGCCTGCCTCCGGACTACCGCGAGGTCCTGATCCTGCGTCATCTCGAGGGCCTTTCGCACGAAGCCATCGCCGCGCGGCTGGATCGCAAACCCGGAGCTGTCCGCATGCTATGGGTCCGAGCGCTCGCGCGCCTCCGCGAGGAGGCAGCGGTGGATTCACCCTCATCCTGACCCCCGAACCCCGCCACCCCCGCCCTCTCCCCTCCGCGCCCCGGAGGGACGTCGACACCCCCCATACGGGGACAGGCTATTCATCCTCCAGCAAACTCCATCCCGAAACCTATTCGATCCCCCCCCCCCCACCCCTCCCCCTCGCGCCTTGGAGGGGCCCCAGAAGCCTAGCCCACGGGGGCAATGGATAACCTGTCCCCGTATACGCGTGGGGCCAGGTTCTCAGGCCGGAGACTTGGTCTTGGACACCAGCTTTATCGCGTTGATTTCCATACCTTTATCAACTGCCTTGCACATGTCGTACAGCGTGAGCGCGGCCACGCTCACGGCAGTCAACGCCTCCATTTCAACCCCGGTTCGGGCTGCCACTCGAACCGTGGCCCGGATTCGGATCCGATCCCGCGTCGGCGGAACTTCAAACCCGATTTCACATCCCGTTATCGGTAGAGGATGACACAACGGGATAATTTGGCCGGTCGCCTTGGCGGCCAGGGTGGCGGCGATGCGCGCGGTCGCCAGCACGTTCCCCTTGGCGATCCCCTGGCGCTCGATGAGATCGAGGGTCGCCGGTGCAAGGCGGATCTCGCCCTCGGCAACGGCCTCCCGCTGAACGATCGGCTTGCCGGTCACGTCCACCATGCGCGCCGCGCCTTCCGCATCGACGTGGCTCAGGGATTTCTCCGGGACATCGGACATGCCCGGAGCATGCCGACGGCGCCAGAGCGGGTCGATGCCGGGATGGGCCGGGGGCCTGATCGCGGCCCGCACGTTGCCGGGGCCTGGCAATATCGGCGGGGCTGTGAGGCGGTGGGCCTCGAGATCTGGGATTGTTCGTCGGACGGGGTTTCATCAGTATCCGCGCACCGCCAATTCGACGCCGCGTCCGGTTTGCCGATGAATGAACGGCCCGGTGTCGGCGTCATGGCTCGGTAGTCCGTCAACATTCCGAAACGCGCTCTTATGAATCCCCGCCGCCTGTTGGCCCTGACCCTCACCGTTCTTGGCATCACCGCATCCCACGCCGCCGAGGAAGGCTTCACTTCGCTGTTCGACGGCAAGTCGCTCGCCGGCTGGAAAGGGCATCCGGCCATCTGGTCGGTCCAGGACGGCGCGATCACCGGCCAGACGAAGACGGACAAGGATATCACGCACAACACCTTCCTCGTGTGGGAAGGGGGGACCCTCGGCGATTTCGAACTGCGACTCCGCTATCGGATCGTGAACGGCAATTCGGGCATCCAGTACCGGAGCAAGGTGGCCCAGCAGGGTCCCCAGGGGCCGATCGTTGGCGGGTACCAGGCGGATTTCGAGGCGGGCAAGACCTACAGCGGGATTCTCTACGAGGAGCGCGGCCGGGGCATTCTGGCCAACCGCGGTCAGAAGGTCCGCATCACCACCGGCGCGGACGGCAAGCCGAAGATCGAGGTGACCGGCAGCGTGGGGAAATCGGAGGACATCCAGGCGAAGATCCGGCACGAGGACTGGAACGACTACGTCATCATCGCCAAGGGCAACCACTTGCAGCACTTCATCAACGGGGTTCCCACAGTGGACGTGACGGACGAGGACGCCGTGCGGGCGGCGGTCTCGGGGGTGTTGGCCCTCCAGGTTCACCAGGGCCCGGCGATGACCGTGCAGGTGAAGGACATCCGCCTCAAGAAGCTGTAGTCGTGTGGGGGGCGGTCCCCGGCGGCTTGCCGGCGGCATGCCGTGGTCCATGGTGGGGTCATGAGATTGCTGAGAACCATCGGGCTCGTGTCCGCCCTGGCGCTGTTCCTCCTTGGGGCCGGCGGTTGCGCCTCGACCCGCGTGGACTGGGGTGCGCGGGTTGGATCCTACACCTACGACGACGCGGTTCGTGAGCTCGGGCCGCCGGACAAATCCGCCAAGTTGTCGGACGAAACCCTGGTGGCGGACTGGCTCACCGGCCGGGGGATGCGGACCGCGACGACCTTTGGGCCGGGGTTCGGGGTCTATGGCCCCCACGGTTTCGGCCGGTACGGGTACGGCTATGTGGGGCCGCAGATGGTCATCATGGATCCCCCTTCGCCCGACCGCTTTCTTCGATTGACCTTCGATCCCCAGGGAAAGCTCGCTTCCTGGCAGCAGGTGTTCAAATAATCCCGCCCGTAATGCCTCGCCTGGTCGCCCTTCTCTTCGCCGTGCTGATCCTTCTGCTCGGTGCGACCACCTGCCTTCCCCTGCTCCGGGAGAAGGCCATTCAGAACCGGGTGCGACTCCAGATGCAGGATGAGCTTCGAATGGAGATGGCCAAGACCAGGGACCTGGAGACGCAGATTGCGCGGGTCAAAAGCGACTCGGTGGCGATCGAGAGGCTGGCCCGGGAGAAGTTCGGGCTTGGGCGCGCCGGCGAAGTGATCTTCAAGTTCCGCGATCTTCCGCCTGATGCGGGAGCCAACCCGGCTCCGGTCACACCCACCCCCCAGGGTTCGGCTCCGACGACACCCGGAGCGGCGAGGCAGACCCCGCGCGCAGGACGATAGGGCGGGAGACGGCAGGGACCTCCTCCGGCTGGGCTGCGACGCAAAGGGTGAGCGGCAACGGTTCGTCCGAGCCCGGCAGCCGCGGTTCAGGGCTTGGGCTCCTTGTCCGCCACCGGAATCACCGTCAGCCAGAGCCGGTCGATGGATGGCCTCAGCAACCGCGAATAGCCCTGCGGCACCCCGTTGTTCTCCCCTGTCGCCGCCAGGTCCATCTCCACCGCCCGCGGCGTTGACTCCGGTTCGGACGGGGATTCCACCCAGACCTGCACGGGTAGGGATGCGGCCGGGGCATCGGGGGCGGCGATCCAGAGCAACGTGGCCTCGCCCATCCCGGCGGTGGCGGTGACCGGTTCGCAGCGCACGCCCTCCGGGAGATCCGGGCAACGGACCCGGAGTTCGCGGTCGTGCCCGTGGACCCGGCTCAGCTTGACCTTCACCTCATTGGTCGTCCCGGCGGTCACAGCGAACGAAGCCGCCGCCACGGTGGCTCGGAAATCGGGACGCACCTTCGCCACGGTCAGCTCGTAACGGTGGAGCGGGTTTCCGCGGCGGATCCGCGATCCGACCACCACGTCGTAGTCGCCGTCGCCGGGCACCACCCATTCCAACCGCGGATCGGGGCTGCCGTCCGCATCGTCGTTCTGGGCCAGCTCCTTCCCGGCAGCGTCGAGAATCCGCAACCTGGGATCCCACGGAGCCGGGCTCATCGAACTCGATGCCCGGAGAACGATCCGGTCGTCGCGCACCCCGCGGATCCGGTGGCGGTTCTCCACCCGGTCGAAGGTGAGGGCTCCGCGTGCGGTGAGCGGGTAGGCGGCCGGGGTTTCGTCCGGCGGTTCAGGGGCTGGTCCCTCCGGCGGATCGGAATGCAGCGAGAGGTGAAGCCGATACACCGCGCCGTCGCCGCCGGTCAGTTGGATCGAGGCGTCGGCGGGATACTTGAAGCCGAAGACCTGGACCACGACGGTCGCGTCCTCCGAGGACGCGGACCTCCAGGCGAGTCCGGGATCGAGCGCCACGGCGTCATGGTTCCAGGCGAGCGGCGCGCCCTGCGGGGAAACCAACCGCAGGACGGCGTCGACCTTGCTCATCAGGGTGTAGGCATCGACGCGGGCCTGGATCCACTGTCCCGCGGGCACCCGGACGGCGAAAGAGTCGACGTCGCCGTTGCGATCCAGTCGGCCGTTGATGGTGACCGGCAGGGTTCCGATCTCGACCGATTGCGGCGCGGCGGGCGTGTTGTTCGGTTCGGTCTCGGGGAATTCGGGATGGGCACCCACGACGAACAACCGGGGTTCGCTCGCGCCTTCGGCGTTCCAGGCGCGGACCCAGCGCGGGCCGGGTGCGGCGTCGGGGGCGATGGCGACCTCGACCCGGGCGGCGTTGGTGGTTGCGGAGAAGCTGACACCCGAGCCTTCGACCCAGAAGTGGGTCGGCCAGGGATCGAACTTGCCCGTCAGGGCGACGACCTGGGTTGACCCAATGGCGGCGCCGGCGGGGTGCAAATGTTCGAGGGACGGGACGGCGGTGTGTGCGGCGGGGATGGCGCCGGCGAGGATGGCGAGGCTCAGGGTGGTTCGAAACATCGGGAAGGCCCTCAATCCGGGTGATCGCCCCGGCTTGGCAGGAAGACTCTTCGGCGCATCATCTGCGGGGGACGGCGGTGGGCATGCCCGGGGGCTTGCCGCGGGGATCAGGTGAACAACCCCCGGATCAGGCGGCCCTGATTCACGAGGGGCACGGGTCGGCCGGTGTTCGTATGGAGGATCTGGTCGGGGTCGATGCCGAGCTTGGTGTAGAGCGTCGCCGCGAAGTCCTCGGGTCGATGGACGTCGTCGGAGGCGTAATAGCCCTTCGGGTCGGTGGCTCCGACCACGTGGCCTCGGGGAACGCCGGCACCGGCCATGAGGATTGACATCGCGCCCGGCCAATGGTCGCGCCCGGCGTCCTTGTTGACCTTGGGGGTGCGGCCGAATTCACCCAGGGCGATGACCAGGGTGTTGTCGAGCATGCCGCGGTCGTCGAGGTCGCGGATGAGGGCGGCGACGCCCTGGTCGAAGCGTTTGAGTTGGTCGCCCTTGTAGGCGTCGAAGATCTTGGTGTGGTGATCCCAGCCGCCTGTGTAGACGGTGACGAAGCTGACGCCGACCTCGACGAGGCGGCGGGCGAGGAGCAGGCGCTGGGCGAAGTCGTTCCGGCCGTAGGCGTCGCGGACGGAGTCCGTCTCGAGCTGGATGTCGAAGGCCTGCTGGGCGGGTTTCGAGGCCACGAGCTGGAGGCCCTGCGCGTGGTACTCGTCGAAGGTCACCGCCGGGTCCTCGGCCAGCCTGTCGGTGTAGCGAACCATGGTGTCGAGGCTTCGGCGGAGGGCCTCCCGGCTGCCGGCGCGGTTCTCGGAGATTTCGCGCGGGAGGACGACGTCGCGCACGCGGAAGTTCCTGGAGTTCGGCGAGCCGTCGATGACGAAGGGGGCGTGTTTTCCGCCGAGGAAGTTCGGGCCGCCGGAGCGGGAGACCTCGGGCATGGAGACGTAGGCGGGCAGGCCGTTTCGCAGGCCGCGTTCGTACGAGACCATGGAACCGAAGGACGGATGGAAGGTGACGAAGGCGCCGCAGGCGACCGGCACGGGTGTGGGCATGCCGGTCATGAGGTAGTGGTTGCCGCCGCCGTGGTTCGGGTCCTTGTGGCAGACGGACCGCACGATGGTCATGCGGTCGGCGACGTTGGCGAGGTTGGGGACGACTTCGCTGAACCGGATGCCGGGCACGGCGGTGGGGATGTCCTTGAACTCGCCGCGTATTTCCGAGGGAGCGTCGGGTTTGGGGTCGAAGGTTTCGTAGTGCGACGGCCCGCCATCCATCCAGACGAGGATGCAGTTCACCTGGCTGACGCCGGCACGGGAGGCGGCGGGTGCGGGCGATGCGCCGGGGACCGTCGATGCCGCGGCGCGCATGCGGAGGAGGTCGGTGAAGCCGAGTCCGGCGGTGGCGCCAAACCCCAGCCCGAGTTGGAGGAAGCCCCGGCGGGAGACGGGATGCGGATGGGATGGGGTGGGAGGCATCGGGATCAATGGTTGAAGACGAACTCGGCGGAATTCAACAGCGCCCACAGCACGTCCTCGGTGGCCGCGCGGCGGGTGTCGGGCGATGGGTTCCCGGTGTCGAAGGCGGCGGTGGCGGCCTGCAACTCGGCGGGGGTGGGCAGACGGGAGAAGGTCGCCAGATAGAGTTCGGTGACGATCCCGGCCGGGGAGAGGTCGCTGTCCGCGAGGCGCCGGGCGCGGCCTTCGGGGCTGGCCAGCTTCTCATGGATGCGCCGGGAGTTCATCATGTGCAGGGCCTGGACCACGCTGGTCCGGACGTCGCGCTCGCAGGGGCAGTCGGAGCTGGGGTTCGGCCGTCCGAAGGCGTCGAGGAACTGGGAGCTGACCTTGTAGCTCCAGGTCTGGATGGCCCGCGTTCCCGGCGGGCAGCCGTTGAAGTCGTCCCCGATGCCGGTGATGTCGTTCACCGCGTCGAGAAGCACCTCGGCGGGCAGCCGTCTGCGATACGAGCGCGAGAAGTTGCGCGTGTCGGCCAGGTTGTGCTCGTTCGGCGTCGAACTGAGCTGGTAGGTGCGCGACTCGAGAATGGTCCGCACGAGATGTTTGAGATCGAAGCCGTTGTCCGCGAAGTCCCGGGCGAGGGCGTCGAGCAACGGCTCGTTGGACGCCGGGTTCGAGACGCGGAAATCGTCGACGGGCTCGACGAACCCGCGGCCGAAGAAGGCGGCCCAGACCCGGTTGACCGCGGCACGCGCGAAGTACGGGTTCCCAGGGCCGACCAGCCAGTCCACAAACGCCCGGCGCGGGTCCTCGCCATCAGGGCCAAGCTCAGGCCCGTCGGGCGCCTTCGGCTTCATCACCGCATCGGTCACCGGATGCTTCACCGCGCCGCCCGGCGCGAAATAGAAGGTCTCGGTCCCCGCCGAGATCGGCGGTGAAAGCCCCGCCCCCTTCTGCTTCATCGGACCGAACACCGCGGCGAAACGGTAGAAGTCCTCCTGGCTCCACTTCTCGTTGGGGTGATGGTGGCACTTCGCGCATTCCATCCGGACTCCCAGGAACAACTGGCTGAACAGGGTGGTGACCTCCGGCGGGTCCCGTCGGTCGCGATACACCACGACCGGTCCGTCGCGGTGATTGGTGCCCTCGGCGAGCAGGATCTCCCGGACGAACGCGTCGTAGGAACCGCCGGACCGGAACCAATCCCGCAGCCACTGGTCCAGGACGAACACGCTCTTCACCCCGACACGATCCGGGTTGGGTCGGAGGAGGTCGGCCCATTTGTTGGCCCAGTAGTCCGCGAACTCAGGACGCGCCATCACCTCGCGGATCCACGCGGAGCGACGTTCGCGGATCTGCTCATCGGACTCGGTCGTGGAAGCATTCGAGGTTCCTGTTTCACCCCGAACCCCCTGCCCCGGCGGCAATCGAAGCAACCGGCGCACTTCCGCCTCGGTGGGCAACAGCCCCAGCGTGTCCAGGTACATCCTCCGGAGGAACTCCTCGTCGGTGCAAAGGTCCGACGGGTACAGCCCCAGCTTGCGGAACTGGTCGCGCGCGAGCCGATCGATGAAGTTGTTCACCGGCAGCGCGTCGTAACGCTCCGCGGGCAGGCCACGGTCGGAGGGCACCGTGACGCGGCTGGCGTCCACGAAGCCCATGTAACGCGCCACGATCACCGCCTCGCCACCCAGGTCGCCCACCTTGAACCGCCCCCGCGCGTCAACCTGCACGATCTCCTTGTCGTTCGATTCGTACTCGGCCAGATGCGTCACGTCCCGCGCGGTCCCGTCCGAATACCGGGCCTCGACCCGCAGGTGCCGGCTGCCTCCCCGTTCGTAGGTCCCTTCCCCCGGACTCACCACCACCCCGGCCAGTTCAGGTTCGCCGGCACGGCGGTAGGGCATTCCCGCCCGGATCCAGCGACGAAGCAGTTGGTGCGCCTCCGAATCCGGATCGATGCGCTGCCCGCCGCCGTGCTCCAGCACGCCGGTCGCTTTCAACAACAGCAGGCTCTCATCCGGCGACGCGGGGAACACCCGGCGTCCGCGGGCCTCCTTCACGATCTCCGCATGATCCGCAGCGGGATCGTAGCTGAACACCGAGAGCTTGAAGCCGTTTTGTCCGTCGGCCTTGGCATGGCAGGAACCCGCGCTGCATCCGGCCTTGGCGAGCACGGGAAGCACGTCCTGAACAAACGAGGGATCGGGTTCGTGAGCCGTTCCCGCCGCGACCACGGCTGCCGCACCGATCTCCGCACCCGCCTTGCCGCTAGAGGTGGAATCGGTCCGCCCGACTACCGTCTTCGCGGCGCCGCCTTCAGAAACCTGTTCCGCGGGTCGAACCCCAGGCTTACGGCGTCCCCGCCGACGGGGCTCAGCGGCCGGATTCTCAGGGACGGGGTTTGGCGCCACCGCGGCCAGGGCGGCGGCGGTATCGTCGGAAACCGCCGCAGGCGGTGGCGGCGTCAGGGTTGCCTTCAGTTTCCCCTCCGAATCGACCACCCGCACCTGCCCGTCCTCGCCTCCGGCCACGAGAAGCGCGCCGTCACGGCTGATGGCCACGGCGCTGAGGGCATCCGGCCACCGTCCGAGCGCGCGTTCCCGGGCAGTTGCCGAGCTTTGTTCGCCGGTGTGCCGCTTGAACTCGGTGAAACCATAGAGACGTCCGTCCTCGTCGACGGCAGCCACACGGGACCCGTCGCCAGCCCAGGCGACGGCGGTCAGGTTGTGCCTGCGCCCGCCGATGGTGACCACGGCTTCGCGGGTCCGGGTGTCCCAAAGTTTGAGCTGTTTGTCCGCACCCACGCTGACCAGTTCCGAACCCGACGGATTGAAGGCCACGCCAAGCACGGCTCCGACGTGGCCTTCGAAGCGGGCCACCTCACGCTGGCTGAGGATCTCCCAGGTCTTCACCAGCCTGTCCCCGCCGGCGGTCGCCACCACGCCGCCGTCGGCGCTGACCGCGAGATCGAAGACGGTGTCGGAATGCGCCTTCCAGGCAACGAGCGGACGGCCGGAGTCGGAGGCGAAGACGCGCACCCAACCGGCCTCGGACGCCGCGCCATCGGCGGCGAGCAGCGCGCCGCCGTGGGGACTGAACCGAAGCGCGGTGATGCGGCCGAGCAGGTTGGAGCGTGTGGTCCAGGCGACCGAGAAGTCCGCGGCGTTCCAGACGGTGAGTTCCCTGAAGCCCCCGGTCGCCAGCCAGCGGCCGTCCGCGCTCCAGGCCACCGCGCGGATGACGTCCGCATGGGCGTGTGTGCGGAACAGGACGGGGGTGTTGGTCTGGGAAAGGTCCTGAACCACCAGGTCGGTACCGCTCGCCCACGCCAAACGACGGGCCTCCGGATCCAGGGCCAATCCCTGCACGGGCCGATAGGATTCGGGCAGCGGCTCCAGAACCACACCGCGCGGTGCGTTCAGCCGGTCGAGCGCCCCCGGATCCCAGGGAACACCCGCGAGAACCCATCGACGAAGGAGGTCGACGTGCTCCGCCGGGAGCTGCTTGTTGGGCGGCATGTGCGGGTCGGCGTCCTCGGGGAGCACCCGGAGCAGCAGGCTTTTTTCCGGGCGCCGGGGCACGACGGCCTTTCCGCTGTCACCCCCGGCCAGCAGGGCCTCGCGCGAGGTCAGGACAAGGCCGCCCTTGTCCTTCCCGGGGGAATGGCATCCAAAGCACTGTCCCTGGAGGACTCGCAGGGCGCCGGTCGTGAGTTGGCGGGTCTCGGGGTCGTCGGCCGGCTTTCGTTTCCTGAAAAGGCCCGCGACGGCGTCCGGGCCAGCCCCGAGCGGACCGAGCCCCACCGTCATCGCCGCAAGGAACATGAGCAGAAGCCGCACGCGGAGGCGGACCCGGTTCCGTCGGGGGGACGGACGCGCGTCAGCGCGCACGGGGGCGCCAGGGGAGCTCATGCGTTGGACCCTACCGACGGTCCCGATGCCCAGACAAGCCGCTCGAAGGGCGTTCCGCGACGAGGGCCTCCAGGCGTTCCACGAGATCGGGATCCTGAAGGCGTTCGCGGGCGAGTTCGCAGCAACGCCGGGCGGTGGCCGTGTCGCCGAGGAGCACGGCCGCCTGGGCGCGATCCCAGAGCAACGCCCCGTCCGGCCGCGCCGGATCCAGCCGTTCGTCCAACTCCTGAATGCCTGCGCGAAGGTCCGCCTCACCGCCCTCGGGATCGCCAAGCCCGAGGCGCGCCCGACCGCGCCGAATCAGCCAGCGTCCCTTCAACCGGGCGGAGGCGAGTTCGGGTTCGATGGCCTTCAGGGCGGGCCGGTGCCGACCGGCGTCGAGCAACGCCTCGATGCGTTCGATCTCCAGCACACCGGCCCCGGTGCGCCGGATCCCTTGCTCGAGCCCGGACAACCGCGCTCGGTGCGATTTCAGCCGGCGTTGAAGGTCGCTTCGAACGAGATACCACTCCGGATTCGAACCGTGCCGCCGGATGGCCTGGTCGCAGTCCTCCAGTGCGCGGCGGTGATCCCGCCGGGATCGATGGACCTCCGCCCGGAGCATGTGCAGGCCCGCCTGGTCCAGCGGCGATCCCGTTCCCAGCCGCAGGGCTGCGTTCAGAATCTCCAGGGCCTTGCCGTCATCGCCCTGCTGGAACCGCACCCGGGCGAGTTCGCGTCTCGCGTGCAGGGAGGCGGGTTCGAGTTGCACGGCGCGCTCAAGGTCCCGGGCAGCGTCGGACGGCCGTCCGAGCAGGAGATACTCCACCGCGCGCGCGATTCGGAGGTCGGCGGAATCGCCGCGGAGCTCGATGAGTCCGGTGATCTCCTCGATCTCGTGTTCCGGGCCGTCGTGGGCGCGGCCGGGGATGGCCGGGTTGGCGAGGCAGGCGACGACGAGCCCGGCCGTGAGCCAGGCGCGCGGGGAAAGCCGAATCCCGGACATGGTTCAGTCCTCCACGAGGAGGATGGGATCGAGGCGGAACCCGGGGCTGTCGGGGTCGGCGTTGTGCGCCTCGATGGCCAGCACGTTGGTGCCGTCCCTGGCATGCCGGAAGGCGTGCCTGAGGGTGACGTAGCGCCGGCCGGTGGATTCGCTGCTGCGTTCGGAGACCTTCTGGGCATTGCGCCCGCTGCTGCGGCCGACGCCCACCCGGGCGACTTCCTGGCCGTTGAGGTAGGCGATGAAGGCGTCGTCGTAGTCGATCCAGAGACCCAGCTCCGTGACGCGGTCCGCCTGTTGCAGTTCGAAAGCGCGTCGGACGCAGAGGACCGTGTGCTTTCCCTTCATGGGCTCGAGGTTCGTTCCGTGGTTTCCGGGGCCGAAACCGAACCCGGCCGGCCCGGAGGCCCAGTCGGAGTCGTCGAAGTCGGGAGCGATCCAGCCGAGTCCCTGGGGCAGGGGCTCATACCGCCACCGCCAGGCGGCGCCCTCGGCGATCAGAACGCGATGGTCGAGGGGCGGGAGGGCGGGGCGGGAGACCTGATTGGTGGGTTTGACGTAGGCGGGCGGCTGCCAGGGCAGAGCCAGGCGCCGGGGCTTGACCTTCCCGCGCTTGACCACGCTGAACAGGTCGCTCTCCTCGCCCTCGCGGTTGATCATCCGCGCCACCAGGGTGTCGCCGTGGACGTCGATGAGCACCGAGCCGTGCTCGAGCAGGATCCGCCGCATCACCGGCATGGTGCCCACGCGGCTGAGACCCGCCCCGGCGTTGCCGGTCACCACCTGAACCGTGCCCTCGTGCGGATGGATGCCGGCGCTCTTCCGGTAGGGACCGTCGCCGGAGGGATCGCCGTCGCCGTCATCCAGGATGAAGTTCTCCGCCACGGTGTTGGTGCCGTAGGCGCCGTCCATGAGCATCGAGCGTTCGTAGGTGTGGGAGTGCCCGGTCAGGACCAGGTCGACCCCGCCCTGCTCGATGATCGGCATGATGTGCTGCCGCATCTCGATGAGGTCGCGTTCCTTGTCGCTGTCATGGCTGCCCTTCGTGTACGGCGGGTGATGCCAGAAGGCGATGAGCCAGTCGGCGTTGGCCTTCTCGAGGTCCGCCTTGAGCCAGCGCGCCATCGGTTCACCCGGACGGCGGTCGAGGTCGTGGGAGTCCAGGCAGATGAAGTGGATGTTCGCGTAGTCGAACGAGTAATAGGCCTCGGTTCCCGAGGCGAGCCCGCCGGCCTCACCGCGCATCGGCACCACGTACGCGTCGTAGTAGGGCCCCACGCCGGTGCGTCCGCTGGATGTCCCACCCTCGTGGTTTCCCATCGTCGGCCAGCAGACCGAATGGCGGAGGGTCCGGTCGTAGACCTTGAAGAACCGGGTCTGGAACTCGGGATCGCGCCCGGTGTCGTAGGCCATGTCGCCGACGTGAATCCAGAAGTCCAACGGCCGCTGTTCGCGTTCCACCACCCGGATCATCGCGTCATGCACCGCGGCCTGGGGTTCACGACCGGTCCCGCTGTCGCCGAGCACCCAGAAGCGCACGGGCCGGACGCTGCCCGCAGGGGGATGAGTGGTGAACCGGTAGGTGGCGTCCTCCGGCGTCAACCGGCGGTCGCCGTCGTACACGGCGTAATAATAGGTGGTGGCCGGTTCGAGATCCTGAAGCCGGGCCTCGTATTGAAACGTGCCGACGGGAGCCGAATGGAGCTGCGGAAGCTGCAGGTGTTCGCGGGTCCGCAACGGAACCCAGCGCGCCGGCACGCTGGCGTCGTCGGCTCCGAGCGCGGCCCTGGTCTCGATGTCGCCGGCACGGGTCCGGTGTATCAACCGCCCCGGCTCGGGTCCGTAGCGCACCACCGGCCGGATCGGCCCCTCGGTGCGCCACACGATGTGCATGAGCGTCGGGCTCGCGAACTGAAGATACGGCGCCCGGGAGAACGGTTGCGGCGGCTGAGCCGCCAACGCCCCGCCCACCAACAGCCCCCAACCCGCAGCCGCAACCAGGACCCCCAGGGAACAACCCGACACAGAAATCCGCCGTGACATGCCGCCAACCCTAGGTGTCGACGGCCAAAGTTCAAAGCCACCTTTCGGTGACTATCGCGACTTTCCGCTTCGCCTACGCGGTCCCCCGCCGTTGAATCGGGCCCATGCGCCCGCGCCCGCGCCGCGAAACGAATGGTCCCGCGCAACTGGACCTTTTCGCAACGCCACCGCCGGCGCAGCCCGGCAAAGCACCTTCCTCGTCCCCTTCACCGTCATCGTCATCGTCATCGTCCCGACCCGGACCGCCGCGCCCGACACCGCCCGAAGCCGGCGAACCGCCCAAGCCGCCGCCACCTCCGCCTCCTCCCCCGGAGGCCCAGGCTTCGCCGACCCTCGACTCCGAGTCTGACCGACCGCAATGGGAGGGGAGCTACTGGATCGTTCATCACCGCGTGGGTCGGGACCCGCTGCGCATCGAACTGTTCGGCGCAATCCAGGATGAACGGGAGGCGACCTTGGAGATCTCGGCCCTGGGACCCGACCTGCTCAACTGGCGGCTGGTGATGCAGGACGATCCCATCGATGTCACGTCGTCCGCACACATCAACTCCATCCGCGCGAAAATCCGGCGTGTCGCCGCACTGTTCCCGGTCGACCCCTCGCGGATCCGGTTCCGGACACCGGGCACGACGCAGAACCCGGCCGCCGCCGAAGGTGCGGTCACCGAGCTGGGCGGGATGCCCGGACACATGCCCTGGTTCCTGCTGGAGCACGCCATCAAGGGCCTGGCTAATCGCCAGACCAACGGCCAGACGCCTGCTTCGCCGACCCCGCCCAAGGCGCCGGAACCGTCCTCCCGTGATCACCGACCCGCGGCACAGCCCACCCCCAAACCGGCAGCCCGGAAGCCCACGTCCCCACCCACACACCCGCAGGGTCCCAAACCTGCATCGACTCCGGCCCCCACCCGGCACGCCACCCAGACGCCATCGGCTCCGTCGGCTCAGCAACTCCCGGTTCCTGAGGTGCCGCTCCGACTCGACGTCCCGAACCTCGAGTTCCAGGAGAACGCCTTTCCGCTGACCGACCTGCGCGGGTACTTCCTGAAGGAACGCGGGTTGCAGTGGTGGGTGTCCAACCAGGCGGACGACCTCCTGGCGTTGCCGCATTGCCGGATCGAGCGGCTCGACTACCAGATCCGCTCGGCTCTGCGCGTCATCGGCCCCCTGCGCGGGCGGGCCCTGTTGTCCGACGAGGTCGGCCTCGGAAAAACCATCGAGGCCGGTTTGGTGATCAAGGAATGGCTCACACGCGGGATGGTGAAGCGCTTCCTGGTGCTGACCGTGCCGTCCCTGGTCGACCAATGGGCGGAGGAACTGGAGGACAAGTTCGGCATTCGAACGACGACCACGAACCAGGCGGCGTTTCGGGAGGACGCCGGGGCCTTCTGGAGCCAGGGCACGGCGGTCATCGCCAGTCTCGCGACGCTGCGCCAGCCCGCCCATTCCGCGGTGGCCCGTGAGGTCGACTGGGACTTGGTGGTGGTCGATGAGGCCCATCACCTTCGGAACCGCGAATCGATGGGCTGGCAGGCGGTCAACAGCCTCCGCCGCCAGTTCCTCCTGTTGCTCACCGCGACGCCGGTCCAGAACTCGCTCGAGGAGTTGTACAATCTCGTCACCCTGCTCCAGCCGGGCCAACTCCCGACGCCCAGGGAGTTCCGCGCCCGGTTCATGGACCCCGCCAATCCCCGGCGGCCGAAGGAGCCCGAGGAACTCCGCCGACTGCTGGGGCAGGTGATGATCCGGAACACCCGCGCGAACGCGGGCATCGAACTGCCGCCGCGCCGGGCCGAGACGGTGATCTTCCAGCCCTCGGACGAGGAGCGCCGGTTCTGGACCTCCTGGGAGGGCGAGCTTCGGGCGGCGCTTTCACGGCTGTCGCAGGCCCAGGCCAGCCTTTGGGGCCGCCTCCTCCTGCAGGCCGCGGGAAGCAGCCCCGACGCCTGGGTCGATGCATTGGACCGTTTTCCCGACACCACCGCGGCGAAGTCCTGGCGCAAGCGCGCGCCACGGCCGGAATCGTGGCGCCGCAAATGCCAACTGCTCCATCCCGTGGCCCGCGCCGAGGGTGGTGTGGTGGTCTTCACCCAGTTCCTCGCGACGCAATCCGCCATCAAGGCCGACCTGGAGGCCGCTCGCATCCCGGTCCTCGCCATCCACGGCGGCACCCCCGCAAGCCAGCGTCAGCCCATCACCGAACGCTTCCGCCGCGAGGGCGGCGCCCTGCTCCTCACCCGCTGCGGCACCGAAGGGCGCAACCTCCAGTTCAGCCATCACCTGGTGAACTTCGATCTGCCCTGGAATCCCATGGAGATCGAACAACGCATCGGCCGCCTCCACCGCCTCGGCCAGCGACGCCCGGTCCAGATCCTCAACCTGGTCCAGGCCGGAACCCTCCAGGAACATCTGCTCGAAATCCTCCAGGAGAAACTGAACCTCTTCGAACTGGTGGTCGGCGAAACCGGCCTGGTGCTTGGGGAACGATTCGGCAGCGACGAAATGGCCGAGGAGATTCTGCGACGCTGGCGCGAGAGTGACGGGCGGCTGGCGGAGGCGTTCGAGTCACTGGGTCGCGAACTCGCCGAGGCCCGCGACGCCTACGCCCAGATCCGGCGACTCGACGAAACGCTTTTCGCGAAGGATTACGAGGCGCTCTGACGCGCCAGGAACCGTCTCCGCCCCAACCCATGCGTCTCGCACGATTCCCCCACGAACCCGGCGCGATGGCCGACTTCTACCAGGAGACCCTCGAACACCTGGGCGCTGTTTGTGAACGGACCTGGTTCGACCGCCTCCAGTTGGTCGCCGAGGGCCCGGCGGCAACCCCGTGGAACCCCGACGGCGCGTTCCTTGAAACGGAACTCACCTTCGGAGCCGCCTCGGGCGAGACGCCGCGCGATCCGGCCCGCGACGTGTTCCCCGGCTGTCCGCTGACCTTCCGGCTGGCCGAGGCCCTGCTCACCCTGCCGCTGACCCTCGACCGCGTCCTCCTGGGCCCTGCCCCATCCGCGACCCCCCCGTCCCCCCAGGTCGCCGAGAAACTGTGGCGCGGCCAATGGCCCGGCGACCGCTCATGGCGCCTTCACTCGGCCTTCAAACCGACGTTCCACTTCTCGGTGCTCGGCCTCGTCCGCTGCGAGATCCAGGCCATCGAACAGCATTGGTCGCTCCATCGCATCGCCGTCTCGCACCCATCCGGCGAAGCGGATCCCGCCCTGGCTTCGAACCTGGAACTGGAACCTGTGTCCACAACCGTCCCGGACGATGTCCCCTGGCCGCGGATCCATCCGGGCGAACTGCGGAACATCCTGTTGAATGCCCTGGCCTCCGATCTCGAGCACTCCCTCACCACCCTTCGCCAACGCCAGCAGGCGTACCTCCGACGCGAACTGACACGCATCGACGCCTACTTCAGCGGGTACGCCCACGAACTGACCGAACGCGCCCGACGCCAACGCGGAACGGATTCCCGCACGAAGACCGACCAGCGCCTCGCCGCCGCCCGCGCGGAACATGCCCGCCGACGCGAGGACCAGGTCCAGCGCCACGAAATCCGGGTCCTGCCACGCTTCGACGCCCTGCTTCTGGTCGCCGAACCCGCCTGGTCCTGCGAGGTGGCCCACGGCGCGCGCACCGGCGAGGAGATCGAGTCCGCCCATTTCGTGCCGCGCATCCGCCGCTGGTTCCACACAACCGCCACCGCGCTTACCACTCCCAGCCCAGGCGATCCCGATAGAAGCGGAACATCAGTCCCAGCACCCGCAGCCAGACCAGGGTGAGGTACAGGATCACCCCGCCCGCCAGAACCTGCAGCACCACGATCCACATCGGTCCCGCCACACCGGACTGCGACACTCGCTCAGTGGCCCAACCCATCGCAGCAAGCAGGGTGAACCCGAGCACCACCAGCAGGTACGCACCCGGAATCCGGGCGATGGATTGAAACACGAAGGTCGGCAGCAGCGGCCCGGGCTGGTCCGCGATGGCCACCCCGAGCAGCGCCATGGGAAAGTAGACAAGCCCGTAGACGGCGCACCCAGCCACCAGCCATGCCGGCGCGCCCTCGAACCATTGGCACATTCCGAACGGCCCGAACGACGCCAGGCCCACCCCGATGTAGAGCATCACCCGCGCCCGAAGCTCGTGAACGTCGGTCATGATCTCCGGGTTCGGGGGAGGCTCGTCGTCCCCTCCGGCGGTGGTCAGCAGCACATCCCGGGCCAACTGAAAGAAATAGAGGCCGATCAGCGCCTGGATCGCGAACCCGATCGAGCCCAGCGCCGGAGGAATCATCACGAACGCCAGCGCCGGCAGCGTCATGAAGGCCACGGTCATCAGGATGTGCGCGCGCCAGGGATACCCGAACGCGGACACCGCCGCCCGCAGCCAGGCATCACGCTTGTCCCCCGGCGCCAGCGCGAACCCGGCATGCGCACGCCTTTCACCATCATTGCCAACATCATCATCGCCGCCCTGTTCCAACGCCGGAACCGGGTCCGTCTCCCGTTCGATCATCAAGGCCACACGCCCGATCGCCAGAACCTGACCCGGCCGCATCGCCGACACCCCGATCCTCCGTCCTTCGAGCACCAAACCGGCCTCCGACCCCATGTCCCGAACGACGCAGTCGCCGGTCTCATAGACCGTCACCGTGCAGTGCCGGTCCGCCACCGAGGGATCCTCGACCCGGATCGAAGCATCCGGCGCCCGGCCGATGGTGTAGGTCCCCGGAACCAGGCTGTACCGCACGGGCTGCGTATCCGGACTCAGGATGCTGACGATGGGCATGGGCTCGATCAGGAATCAGGAACCGGGCGGCTCCTGCCAACCCTGGTCCTCTGCCCGCATTGGACCGGGCACCCCTCCGCTTGTCACGGCGGTCGCCGAGGGCGGATAGTCCGTTCACCGCTCACAGCCAGCGTGCCATCCGGGCATGCACACGGAGCGCGCGTTCAACACCAACCGTTCCCGACCAGGTCCCGACCATGAGCCGCCGACGCCGCTCCCGATTCGCAATCCGAACGCTTCTGCTCGTCGGGCTGGCCGTCGGGGCTTTCGGCCTCGTTTGGGGAACCCGAACCGCCCTGTTCATCGCCAAGGCCGAACGGGCGCCGGGCACGGTGATCCTCAACCAACCCATCCGACGCGGGGACCACCACCATGGGCGGCGACGTCGTCCCCGCGCGGTCACCTACCGTCCCGTGTTCGAGTTCGCCACCGCCTCCGGCACGCGTCACCAGGTCACCAACAGGATCGGTTCGACCTTCTTCCGGGACTTCACCGAGGGCTCGACGGTCACCGTGCTCTTCGAGTCCGACAACCCCGAGCATGCGATGATTCAGGCCTTCTCCACCCTTTGGCTCGGCCCGGTGTTCCTCACCGGGTTCGGCGCCTTGTTCACCACGCTCACCCTGGTGGCCGCGCGTCGCATGGAGTGACTTCAGCGTTCGGATATGACAGGCCCTACGAGGTCTCCGCACGCCGGGCGGCATTCGACCCAGCGTTGGACCCAGCGTTGGGCCAACCGAGCCTTCAGTGGAACTTCAGGACCGGCGAACGATCGGACCGGTGAAGCCCGATGCCCGCAGTCGATGAACGCAGACGGAAGAACTGACGATCGCCCGTGGCCGCGGGCTGGAAGGGCGGGCGCGCAGCCGGGACAGGAGTCCAGGGTCCATCCGGGGACAGCGCGGTTTCCAGCACGGCGTCATCCTCCCAAGAGAGTGTGAGTTGCCGTCGCACCAGGACTCCGTCGTCCTTCAGGTCCGGGCACACCACGGTGATCTTGAAGGTGCAAACCTGGTTGGGTGAACCCGGGATGCGGCACGTGACGGTGGTGGTGCCGGGCAGGAACAGGGACCCGGGCGGAGGATCGCATTCGACTGGCAGGATGGAGCCGCAGATGGTCCTGGCGATGACCTGATAGGCCACGGCTGCGCCCGCTCCCTTGTTGCATTGGACCGTCATGTCGTTCGGACAGATGAGGGACGCGGGGCTGGCGTCCACGACCGTCATGGTCACCTGGCATTCCGAGGTGTTGCCCGACGCGTCGTGGGCGACGACGGTGATGACGTATTTCCCGGGTCCGACGGCCGTTCCGGGTTGGGGCACCTGGGTGAGGGTCCGTTGGGTTGGCAGCTCGCAGTTGTCGGCAACGACGATCTGCGGGCGCAGGTCCGGCACCAGGGCGAAGCATTGCGATGCACCGGTCGTTCCGCCCACCCCGCCGGTGGGGATGGTGAAGTCCTCCGGGCAGACGATCGTAGGCGGCTCGATGTCGCCGAAGTACATGCCGCCCGGCCAGCCGTAGCCTTCGTAGGGTCCGAACCCATAGACGATGACCCCGAAGGGCTGGGCCCCGGACAATGCGTGGGCGCCGGGCGTGACCTGGATGCGCGCGGAGGAGAAGCCCGTGGCGCCGATGGGGGTGAACGCCGCCGCCGGCACCGCCTGCCCGTCCAGGGTGATCGAACCGGCGGCGGCGCCCGGCACCACCAGGTTCACCCAATGCGTGGAAAAGGCCGACGGACCGGTGCAGATCATGTGGTCGCGTGTGTAGAACCTCACCGGCGGCACGGTCACCATGAACGGATCCGCATCCTCAACCCCGTCGTGATCCGAACTGCGGGCGAACTGGGCGACGAACACCGGTTGGCTCGCATCGATGCGGGTGGCGGCAGTCAGCGAGAAGGTGCGGACCGCGCCGCGATCCACGATTCCGGCGGCAACACCGTTGAGGAAGATCGAGGTGTTGGGCTTGGACCCCACGATTCGGAGAACATCGCCATTCGACCGAGTGGCAAGGGGAACCGCGTGGAAATTGCGGCTCCAGGCGGGAACCGGCAGCAGTTGTTCCACAAGATGGTCGCAGAACATCTTCGACGGCGAATCGATGTTGGCGCACTGGTGGCCGGCGAACACCGCGACCGGCTTGTCCGACACGATCTCGGTCCCGGTCAGGTCCGCGGTCGCATCCTCGGGGTGACGGAGTTGGTAGGTCTGCCCCTGCTTCAGCGGCACAACAAAGGGTTCGCCCTTCGGATGCCCGAGCACGTCGCGGGAGGGGATGATGGTCACCAGGGTGTCGTCGTCGGTGGCCACGATGGCAAACTGCGTGCCGTTGAGGGCCGAGGCTTCGGAAAAGACATTCGGGTAACCGGCAACGATGTACTCGCGGCCCACCACCCCGACCGGAAGCCCCAGGTAGCCGTCCGAGCTGTACGGAATCCGGTTCATGCCATAGACGGCCACCGGTTCGCTGGCTTCCACATGGATGCCCTTGTTCTGAACCACGTCGACCACCTCGCCGAGACTGGCGGCGTCCGGAAGCACCACCTGCACCGCCATGCCGGCCGGCAGGGTGAATCCCGTGCTGAACCGCAGGCCCGGGATCGAAACCGTCCCCGTCACGCCCTGCGGCCCCACAATGCACAGCGTCAGGCGCAGCGGGGTGTCCGGCCCCTCCGGATAGTTCCCGGGGAATGTCAGCCAGAAATCGGTCCCCTTGTAATTCCCGTCACACGGCGAGCCCGGCTGGATCCGAAGCACATAGTCCTCCACCTCACCGTCCCGGGCCTGCCCTACGAAGCCGAGCTTGCCGTCCTTGCTGAGGCGAAACCGGGCGAAGGTCATCCCGGGCCGCGCCTGGGGAGGAACCGGAAAACTCAGGTCGTTCACACCCGCGAACAGGTCGACGCTGACGAAAACCTGCTCGCCGGCATCACCCCACGACCGGTTGCCGTTGAAGTCCACCCACGCGTCCAATCGGCCGTCCTGGGACGCCGTCACCCGCAACCTCGCGGTCCCGCCAGCCACGATCGGCCCCAGGAACTCCACGCCATCCTCGTCATCCAGACTGGCCGGATTCAGATCGTCACCCGCCGCCGCCGCGTCCGGTTGCCCGTCCTTCTCCGCGTCCACGGTCTTGCCCAGGTGGAACCCTTCGAGGATCACATGCCTCGCGCCGTTCCTGGCAAGGAACGTCGGATACCCGAAGGCCACCGTCCCCGCCGCCGCCTCGGGCGCGTCACCGAAGTCGAGCGCCTCCTCGCGGGCAATGATGCTGAAGCGATAGTCCTCGACCTCGCCGTCGGGCACCGGTGCCGTCCGACTGGGATGATCCGGCGTGTCGACGCCCTCCCGGCTCAGGCGGAAACGCGCGAAGGTCTCCCCAGGCACCGCGCCGGCCGGGACATTCACCACGATCGAGTTCACACCAGGCAACAGGCTGAACCGGTTGATGAGCCGCTCCGAGGCTTCGAATCCGTTGGCCCGGTTGACGTCGAACCAGGCATCGAGAACGCCGTCCGCGGATGCGGTCACGAGCAGCGTCGCCGGCTTGCCCGGCTCGAACGGGGTCGCGAACTGGACCCCGTCCTCGTCGTCCTGCCCGGCAGGATTCGCATCATCGCCCGTTGCATCCGCGTTGGGTTGTCCGTCGTTCTCCGCATCCACGGTCCGTCCAAGATGAAACCCCTGAACGATGCGATGCCGGGGCCCGTTGTTCGCCAAGCGCGTGCGATAGAGCACCGCCAACGACGACTCCGGCGCGTCCCCGAAATCGTACAACTCCGGCGGCGGCGGATCGGCCACGCGCACCGGGTGGTCCTCGACCTCGCCATCCGGAGCCCGGCCGGTGGGCCCAAGTCCCCCTTCGCGACTCAGCCGGAAACGGGCGAAGGTCTCAACGGCCTTGAGATCCGCTGGAACGGCAAAGGTCAGCGTGTTCGCCCCGGGCGTCACCACCACCCCCGAAAGCACCCGCTCCCCGGGCACCGCCCAGACGCCGTCGCGGTTGAAATCAATGAACGCATCCAGCCGCCCACCGTTGCCAGCCGTGCTCGGAAGCATCACCCGGACCTGCGCGCTCTGCCCCGGAACCAGCGGCTGGGTCAGCCACTCCACGCCATCCTCGTCGTCCGGAACCGCTCCGCCCCTGTCGTCCCCCGAGGCGTCCGTACTGACCCGCGCATCGGTCTCCGGATCCACCGCAGCCCCGAGATGAAACCCGGGAACGATCACGTGCCGCGCACCGTCCCGAACCAGCAGCGTGGGATACGCCAGCGGGAACTGCGTGCCGTCCGGAGTGTCACCGAAATCCAGCCGCAGCACGGTCAGGGTGCCCACCGCGCTCGTCACCGACCCGGCCGCGTTGCTGACCCGCACGGAATAACCCCCGGCCTGCGATGCCTCCACGCTCCGGATGACATACGTCTGCTCCAATCCATCCGCGAGCTCCCGCCCGTCCCGCAGCCATTGATACCGGAACGGCGCCGTCCCGCTCGCGGTCACCCGAAAGGTCACCAATCCGCCTTCGTCCACGGTCGCGTTCTCCGGTGAGGCGACGATCTTCGGCGCCTCCACCACCGCCACAATGGTGATCACAAAGGTGTCACTCGCCGAAAGCGACCCGTCACTGACGGTCACCGTGATGTCCGCCGTCCCTGCCCCGGTCCCAACCGGCGTCACCGTCACGGTGCGGTTGTTTCCCGAACCGCCAAACACGATCGCCGACACCGGCACCCGCTCCGGATTGCTCGTCGTCGCAGTCAACCGAAGCCCGTCAGTTCCTCCGTCGGGATCCCCTACCTGGAACGCAATCGCCCCCGAACTGCCACCCGCCTGAATGCTCTGGTTCGCAATGTCCGAGATCGTCGGCGGATCATTCACCGCGTTCACCGTGACGGTGAAGCTGTCGCTGGCGGTCGCGGTCCCGTCGCTCACCGTCACCGTGATCGTCGTCGTGCCCGACTGATTCGCCGCCGGGATCACCGTCACCGTCCGGTTCGCCCCACTTCCTCCAATCACCACGTTCGCATTGGGCACCAGGGTGGTAACCGACGAGGCCACCGACACCGTCAGGTTCGCCGCCGCGGTCTCCGCGTCCCCGATGGTGAACGCCAGCGGTCCAGTCGTTCCGTCCTCATTGATCGTCTGGTTCGCGATGTCCGAGATCGTCGGCGGATCAT
>VFQN01001065.1_pt1 | contig 48187 bp, 80 predicted proteins | sample 3512371 | NCBI WGS metagenome assembly VFQN01 (sample SAMN10412370, study PRJNA504923) | tailings metagenome | isolation source: Replicate 2 from Balatoc abandoned mine | place: Philippines: Itogon, Benguet | collected 2017-08-28
GGATACCGCCATGCGTGAGAAGTGCACTTAGGGGGCAGGATGCCCGTACAGCGCAGGCGGCGCTGGCAGGAAATTATTCCTTGCACGCGCATCCGGGTGCAAATAATTTCGGGTTCACTAAAGACACGGCCCAACGGGCCTGGCATTTAATCAGAACCGATATACCGGCTTGGCGGAAGAGGCCATCCCATGGGCCTGCCTGACGCCACCCGCGCTGCGCTGCGAGCTTAGCTCCCGTAACTCCGGTCCCCTGGCACGCTGGCAGCCGGCAATCGGCTGCGACCGTTCCAGCTGCTTCCAAGGTCGGAGATGTTGTTGCAGGTGCTAAGGGAGCGGGCAGCACGCTGGCAATGCCCACGGCCACGTCCTTTGCCATGCATCCATGCTGTTGAGAACAGCCCGATCCCGATGACCCACCCCACCCCCCGCCCCCCGCCCTTGTGGCAACAACATGCATGATCACCCGCCGTTTGCCACGTTCTCGGCACCTCGTGATCACCTACCCAACTGTCACAACTGTCACACATCCCCCACAGATCCTATGAATGCCATGACATGGTGGTGCGGGCAGGCTAGCGGCAGGGGCTCCGTCGTCCTGCGAGGACGGTGGCCTCATGCACGCAGTCCGCTGGAGTCATGACCCCCGGCGCTGCGCAGCGTGTTGCAATGAAGCTGCAAAGGAGCGCAAGAATGCTGCAAAGCTCAAATCGGAGCAAGGGTTGCTGGTGTGAGGCAAGGAAGGTGGGAGGCCGGGAAACGCAGGAAGCCACAGGTGGTGCATGCGGACTGGCTGCACTCCCGCACATCTCACTGCCGCCATGCTGGCGCCAGGATGCGCCGACCAAGCTGCTGGCGGGGCCAAACTTTGTGTCCTGCCGGGTTTGTGTCCTACCGGGTTTGTGTTCTGCCGGGTTTGTGTTCTGCCGGGAGGGCATGGGCCTGCGGTGACGGTATCGGTGCTGGGTTTTGGGAGGGGCTTTGAAAGAAGGGTGCATGGCGCGCGGTATTAGTGTCATTGAGTCAACTTCTGTGAGCTGGTGCGTACCGATAGCCAAAGCAGACTAACGCCCAGCCCATGTAGGAACTAGAGCTGGCACGATCGCGACTGACCCACATGCCAGCTACTGTAATCTACAGGATCACGGCCTAACAGTCCTAGAGTTGAAGCTGCCCGGGGTGCGACGGAACCTGCATCCCGGCCGCAACATGCCTAGCGATGCATCCTTTGTAAAATTTTAATGAATGGTTTATTGGAAACACTGTAGCACTGTCAGACTGGCAAGAATAAGCTGGGTATGGCACGCGGGGGTAGGCCCCGTGGCGGGAGTTGACTAACTTCCCAATCGTGCATGGCATGGCATTTGAGCACTGCCGTAACAATCGGCCTTGGACCTTGATCTACGAACGTTCCATACATAAAGGGTATGCCTCATGTAGCTGTGACACATAAACGACGCATTTGCAACACCTCGCAACAGCTCCAAGACATAGCGATCGGTTAATCCTTTGCAGTGTGATACCTTCATAACGTTTTTGACACGGAAGCAGCATGGCTCTGCAAATGCGTATGGCTTCGGGCGTTGGCCACGCCTCGACACGCAGTTGCTCCCAACCTGCCGTCATCGCTGGGGTTCCTGTGCCTCGCGCCGTTCCCAGCCTCCGTTCATGCGCGCTAGGAGTACCAGTAAACTCCGCAACTAGCCGGAGCTCATTTACAGTACGCGCCGCAGCGGCCGACAACGGCAACGGGGCACCCCACCCCAATGGCAACGGCCAGCACGAGCCCACAGTCGACGCCCGCACCGTGCCATCTCAACAAGTGCTGGATATCTGGCGCAACGCGGATGCCGTGTGCTTTGATGTAAGTTTAGGGGTGATAGGGTGCGATTGTGTACTGCGTAACAGGTTGGAGACCTGGGCTTATGGTGAAGGGCATACGGTGAAGGGCTGTTGTGATACGCCTCACCCGTCACGGTATGGCGCAGTTTGCAGCGGTGACGCACCGTTCCATGCCTGGTGCTGACCAGGAGCATGGCTGGTGGTCTTCCCACCGCAGGTCGACTGCACCATCACGTACAACGACGGTCTGGACCTGCTGGCCGAGTTCATGGGCGTCAAGGACGAGGTGGAGGAGCTCACCAACAAGGTGAGGAGGTGCCTGTCAGCCGTGATGGGGGTTGCACGCCCGAGCCCGTCGCACCTCGGGTAAAGGGTGTCGGGAGTAGCAAGCTCTTTACGCGGACTGTCCACTTTGCAAAGTGCATTTGCCGCGGACACCATATGCAACCCTGAGCGCAGGGCGCAAGCCAACACCCGTACCCTCATGCCCGCCTCCTACCGCCCTGTCCCCTTCCCCTCCCCAGGCCATGGACGGCACGGTGGACCTGACCCAGTCCCTGGAGGAGCGCCTCAACCTCATCAACTGCTCGCCCGCTGACATCCGCCGCTTCATTGCAGCGCACCCGCCGGCCTCGCGTGTGGTGCCGGTGAGTGGCGCCGTGCGAGGAAAGCATGTGGTGATCGGCGTCGGGACAGGGTTGAAACAAGGGTGCAAGGAGGGTTGGGCGGGGGCCGGCATCGCGTTTGCTTGACCCACATCGCTGCGCTTAGCCAACCGCTTTGCGGTGTTCACATATTCCGCTGCAGGGCGTCAAGGACTTGATCAAGACGCTCCAGAAGCGTGGCGTTGCCGTGTACCTCATCAGCGGAGGATTCAGGTGAGGGGCGGGGAGTGTTCCCGGCAGCATGTACTGTGCCATCTGTAAAATTACGCATTCAGTACAACGCCGATTGTAAGCTCTGCAATCATTCCTCTCCATCACCTCCGTACCTGAGTGTCACCCTGTTCTCCTCCGCGCACGCCCCCAGGGAGCTCATCCTGCCCATCGCCGCCTACCTGGGCGTGCCCAAGGACCACGTGATCGCCAACCGCATGAACTGGCAGTGGGACGACGAGACGGGCATGCCCACCAAGCTGGTGAGTAGGAACAGGGTGCAGTAGCGTACCGGGGTACTCCGGCAGGCTCAGCTGCAACCTGCTGCTCGTGGCTGTGCTGGTCCTCGCTGCTGGCTACCAGCATTGTTTTGCCGTGTGGCCCTGACAACGAGCAGCTCCGAACCACATCGCCTAACCCGACCCCCTTGCACACCCGTGCCGCAGGTCGGCTTTGACACGTCTGAGCCTACCTCACGCAACCTGGGCAAGCCCGAGGTGAGACATGGGCTTTTGTAGCCCTATCCTGGCAAGGCGTTATACTGTGTTATCGTGAATTGGGTACATGTCATGTGTACCGACTGTGCTGTTCCTGTCTTTGCAGGCCATTGCCCGCATCCGCGACAACAACCCCTACAACACCATCGTCATGATTGGCGACGGCATCACCGATCTGGAGGCCGTGCAGACTAGCGGCGGCGCCGACCTGTTCATCGGGTACGGTGGTGTGGTGGAGCGGCCTTCCGTGGCGGCGGAGGCCGAGTGGTACGTGTACGACCACGCCGTGCTGGCCAAGGCCCTGTCCAGGTACCAGGTGGCCGTGATTGGCAGCGGCGCGTTTGCGTGCGCGGCGGCGCGCATGATTGCGCAGAACACCCGCGGCGACGACCCGCTTGACGAGGTGAGGCCTGGGGCCGTGGGCGGGGTGATAGCTGGTTGCATGGGGCAATGGGGCTGCATGGACCCTCAGGGACGACCCGCTGGACGAGTTTGGGGAGCGGGAGGGCTGGGCGCACGGGTCTTAATGGTCTTGTCGTCTCGGTGGGGCAAGGTGGGCAGCATACTAGGGCAGTAGTCGAGCCATTACCGGCACGGCCAGTGCTATCATACGATCGGGCTACGCACTTTTCCCTGAGCTCTGGTACCTCTGCGTCTGGTTCCCTGAGTCAACCCCATCCATCTTCCTGGCCCCTGTCCGCCGTGTTCCCAGTTCGAGGACGAGGTGCGCATGTGGGTGCGCAACCCCGAGCTGGCCGACACCATCAACGAGACGCACGAGAACACCAAGTACTTCCCCGGCATCGACATGGGCCCCAACGTGCGCGCCGTGACCTCCCTTGAGGAGGCGGTCAAGGGGGCCGACCTGCTGGTGATCTGCACACCGCATCAGTTCATTAAGGGCGTCTGCAAGCAGCTGCTGGGCAAGATCAAGCCCGGCGCCGCCGCCATCTCCCTGACCAAGGGGCTGCGCGTGACGCCCGAGGGCCCGCAGCTGATCAGCCAGATGGTGCGCCGCAACCTGGGCATCGACTGCTCCGTGCTCATGGGCGCGAACATCGCCGGGGTGAGTGGGGAAGGGGAAAGGAGGGGAGTCCCTTGGTCGAAGTTGTGTGCCCGGTCTGGGCTGGCAGGGCTGGATCCTCATCCCTTGGAAGGTCGCCAGGTTGGTGCAGCATGCGTCTGAGCATTCCTGGGGCCGCAGCTCCTTGTGGTTGGTGCACGGTACAGGCCAGGGTGGCTGCTTCGATGGAGGTTCCCGTCGTCCTCTCTCGTGTTTCGCTTGGCTTAGTCCTTGTCCCATGGTGAACGTAGCCAGGGTGACTCAGCATGCTCCTGTGTTTTGACCATTGGTAACTGCAGGACATCGGTCTCGAGCAGTTCTCCGAGGCCGTCATCGGCTACTCCACCTACGAGAACGCCGAGCGCTTCAAGAAGCTGATTGAGCGCCCCTACTTCCGCATCAACATGCTGCCGGACCTGGTGGGTTACTGCTGCACCCAGGCAGCACCCTGGCATAAGATGGGCGTGGGTATAAGAAGACCATGTGGGGTTGGTGGTGGCCCAGCTCGTCGCCAGCCTGGCTTGCAATCTGCCGTACTGCGTGCTGACCTAGTCTCTAATCTTCAGCTTCCGCCTTACCCCGCGCAGCCCGGTGCCGAGATGTGCGGCACGCTGAAGAACATCGTGGCGCTGGGTGCGGGCATCGTCGACGGCCTGGGCCTGGGGCCCAACTCCAAGGCCACCATCATTCGTCAGGGCCTGGTGGAGATGCGGTCGTTCACCAAGGCGCTGTACCCCACGGCTCGCGACGACACGTTCCTGGAGTGCTGCGGCGTGGGCGACCTGGTGGCCACCTGCACCGGCGGCCGCAACAGGCTGGTGGCGGAGGCGTGGACCAAGGCGCACTCGGTGAGAGCAGGAGGGCAGCTGGGCCTGGATCCTAGGTCGTCCTTCTGTTGTACCTATCGTTTGCCTTGCGGCTCGCAGTGGTAGACCAAGGTAGAGGACGCAAGTGATATGCACCTGAACCGTAACGGCACAGCACTTCTTGCCAGGGATGCTCCCTGACCTTCGGTCCTCACACGGCCTCTTCTGACATAACGCTCGCCCACTGCACCCGTAGGCCGGCGCGCCCCGCACGTGGGCTGAGCTGGAGTCCGAGCTGCTGAAGGGCCAGAAGCTGCAGGGCGTCCTGACCTGCAACGAGGTGCAGGAGATCCTCAAGGTGGGCACTGGGCAGGGGCCTAGAAGCTGACCAGCGTGGCAATTTGGAAAGAACCACCTGAAGACTGGTGCCCATGTTTGCGCGTTGCCTGCCTGTGCAAACAAGCTCTTTGGCGCAGCAGTGCTAGAACCGTGCCAAACCAATGTTGACCCCTGCGCATGCCTCCTGTCCTCTCCTCCTCCAGACCCGCAAGTGGGAGTCCCAGTACCCCCTGTTCACCACCATCCACCGCATCATCAACGGCCACGTGCCGCCCAGCATGATTGTGGACTACGTGGCCGCCAGCAAGATGGACATCAGCTCGGTGGAGGAGGACGACGAGATCGTGCCCCGCCGCAGGCCCGCACCCGCCGGCACGTGGCCGCTGGGGGCGATGCGGGCGCTGGCAGGGCAGGTGGCCCAGCTCGCCGGTGTGTGAAGCGGAGGGCAGTCTGCAAGGAGCAACCGCCTGGGTACGTCCCTGCGGTGCGGGCGCTGGCGCAGCAGGTGGCTTCCAGCATGCGGGCTTGACGCGCGCCACGTGACTGCCCCCTAGTGCGTACACGGATATGAATTACTGAAGAACCCAAAATCCTGGTGTACAAAAATTGCATTGCTACGCATCTCGCATGGAACCAAGCTTCATGTCATTGTTTGGTTGTCGCCCATGTGCGTTTGTTGGTACATACACGTGGCCGACGCGTAGACCTGCTGCCTAGTGAGCCCATTAGCGCACTCAGGTGAATAAGATACTTTCCGGCATTCGGTGCTGAATAACGTGCACTGAAGTGCTTTTGAATGTGAGCTTTGCACTAGAGCGTGCTCTCTCGAAGGAGGGATAGCGTAGCGTGCTCGGCATCACTGGCCTTTACTGTTGATCAATGTAATCATAGGCTGCCAGCACAGTTGTACGTACCGGTACTGCCCTTTGTTCATTACGCGCGTGGTTACTTTCGCATGTCGGCGCCTGTACACTATTGTGCAACCGGGTGCTGCCAGGTGGTGCTGGTTTGCGTGATGTCGTGTGGTTGGTTCTGGTGCCTGGGAAGTGTGTAGCGATGCAGTTGCGGGGACAAAATAGCATGCTGTCAAGCAGGTACTCGTGGAGGGCGAGACAAGTGGCACGCCCGGCGGTACAGAGCACACATCGAGGCAGGCTGCGGCTGCGAGCTGTGGATGGATTGTGAGGACTAAGCGAGACTGTGTCGGTGGCCCCCCCGGCCCGGGAAGTGTGTGTTGCTGCAAAGCTTGTAACGCTAGCTGGCAAGCTTGTGGCTTGACAGACGTGCTGCCGCGTATTACCTCATATGGCCGGTCAATTCTCAGTCAAGGTGCAAGGTGACGCACGGCAATCTTGTACCACTGCGGGGAAAATGTGGAGCCAGGGCTCACAGAAGTAGAGGAACGGACACTTGTGTGCTGCAGGAGGAGCACAAAGTAACCCGGCTAAACACAAGCACAAAGTGTAACGGAATGACTGCATTGCCTAGGGCACGACTTTTCGTTGCTGACCCCTTCACTGGAAAAGGAAGGAAGCATATGCGCACCTGGATGCTCAGGGCACCTGCAGGCTGCAGCCATACTTGCAGTGTTGGTGTTATGCACTCCTGTATACTCTACACGTGACGCAAGATCCTGATCTCTTGTTACAGTCATTATACTTTGACGATGGTCTGCGCTCTGCACAGCATGTCGTTGGCGAGGTACAGGTACCAACGACCTGTGCGACAAGTTACCAGTACCACCCCGACACAAAGGGCGCACGCACGGTCTACACCAGTCAAACATGGACTGCACGACGCAACTCTGCACTTTTGGAACACATGTATACATGTACAGGACCACCGGTACTTCAAATAGCGGCTGCATGCATGTCGGCACTCGCTCTCCATCCACACAAGCGCTACACCCAGCAGACACCCAATAGCCCACCACGCCGCCAGTACCGTACACCACTACCTACACACACTCGACCGGGGCCGGGCCGCTCGTGCACAGCACTTCACGCATGCTCTTTGTCCCTCACAAGGAAGCATCCTTAATTTATTAACGAGCAGACAAGTCAAGCAATGGCATCCGTATGCCTCAAACAACACGGAACAGCAGCCTCGCAGCTTATTATGCAGGTGTAATGCCTCAATCCACCTTGCGCCTTTTTACCTCCCGCCCCCGCACTGAACATGGCACACAGCACACAACGTTGCGCGGAGCCAAGCAAGCCACCAGCACACGCGATGAGGCCCCAGTCCTTAATAGCCGTATGCGTTGTAGGGTCAGTCCCTCAATGACGTCCTCGGTCTAGAAATATTCTACAACTCCGATCGATCACTACACAGCAAGGCTACATGTCCGCTGCCCCGTCTGCCTGACAGTACACCAGCGTTTCATGCTCAACGACCACAGCATACTGCAAGCAACCGATAAATCCCACCGGCGCGTGAACCACCACCGCTACCATCATCTTCACCACCACCATCACCACCACAACCACCACCGCTATCGACACCACTACTGCCCTGCCACGAACAGGGCGCGTGGGATGCGCACAGATCAAGCACAGCGCTGGCACTTGTACCCCAAGCACCACCTGGCGCGCTTTGTATATGATAAATCGAACCCAACTACTCAGTGGCCTCCACAGCCTGCAACCTCCCCAACCAGTCCGCTTCGTACAGGAGGGTCACGCGTCCGCACGCACGTCCGCGCCGCGCCCCTCCCCAGCATCCGCCTGCGCCTGTCCGAGGCCCAACGCCGGATGCTCTGCAACACTCGCTGCCACGCCCGCACCCACGGCCACCGACACACCTCCGGCATGCTGCCGGCCCCCACCCTGCGCACCCGCTCCCACTCCCGCGGCCACCGCCCCAGCCACCACACTCGACACCACCCTGCCGCCCTGCTGGTTACCATGCCCCTGCCCTTGCCCCTGCCCCTGCCCGTGCGCATGAGCATGTGCATGCGCATGCTGCGGAGGGTGCGCCGCCCCCTCGGCCGCCCCGCCATGACCCCCAGCCCCTGCCCCTGCGCCGCCCCCCGCACCCGCCGCCGGCGGCGCAAACTCCTTAACCGCCGCCAACCGCTGCAGTACGGTTGCCATGTCAGGCCGGGAGCGGGGGTCCTCCGCCAGGCAGTCGTACACGAGCTCGTGTACGGCGGGCTCCACGCCGCCGGCTGAGCCTGGCGGCGGCAGCCTGTCCTGCAGCCTCAGCATGCCGTGCACCACCTGGAAGTCCACCTGCGCCTTGTTGAGGCCGCGGTACAGCTGGTCGTCCACCCAGAACGCCAGCTGGTACAGGATCACGCCTGGAGGGGCGATGCCGAGCGTACGGAGCACGGGTCAGGGAGCAGCTGAGCGCACCGGAGAAGTGCAGAAACGATATCCGGGCCGTTCCAAGGGCAGGGAGCAGGTAAGGGCATTCGGGGCACTACAGGGCGTGTTGGTAGCATGCAAGCTATGAGGCAGGACTGTCATCATATTTCTTCAGTGACGGTAAGCTCAGCCCGAATGAGAGCAGTGCGCCTCGCACAGAATGGAGGCTTACCGTACGCGTACACGTCGACCTTCTCGTCGTACGGCAGGGCTCGCAGCAGCTCCGGGGCCATCCAGAAGGCGTGGCCGGCGGCGCTGCTGGACTGCACGTCGCTCTCGGTGAGGATGCGGCTCAGCCCAAAGTCGCAGATCTGCGAGCGATTTGCGTGTGCGTGGCAGGTTAGGTCAAGCAGTAGGATGTGGAGCCGAGGCGGCAGACCTCAAGCTGAGACCATGCCGTACACCGCGCCGTTTGCAAACCCCACGACGCACTATCATTTAGCTCCTGCCGACGCAGCCAGCTGGACGTACGGCTATCTAGTGGGGTACAGAAAGAAGGATCATGAATGCCAAGCACCCCAGCCGTATGCCCTGTGCCCTGAGCTGGTCACACCTTGACGTCCAGGGAGGGCGGCGCCTCCAGCAGCACGTTGTTGGGCTTGAGGTCGCGGTGGATGAGCCGCGTGCCAGGCAGGCCGTGCAGGAAGGACAGACCCTCCGCCAGCTGCCGCGCGATGGAGGCGCGCCGCACGGGGCTCAGCCAGTTGCGCCGGAGCCGCTCCGACTGCAGCACGGCCTGCGGAAGAAAGCGAACGGCAGGGCGGCGGTGGGAATGAGAGAATAGGATTGGGAGATAAGGCTAAGGGCGCAAATGCCTTAGCTGGGCATGTCGAAGTCATCTGGTCGCTTAGAGGCAGGGAACTGGGGACCAGCTTAGGGAAGTGATATGTGGCATTGCGAAAGGGCTATTGAAAAAAGCACGCAACGGCCGGTGAGCAACCCTGGACCCTGGATGGACAGCCTGGCAACTCCCCACGCCACTCACCTGCAGTGTGTATGGGTAGTAGGACATGACCAGGCAGATGCCCTCCCCGGGCACCTCCACGCTGCCCAGCATGCGCGCGATGCGCTCGTGTGGCGGCAGGGCGCGCATGATGGCCACCTCGCGGCTCAGCAGCGCCATCTCGCGCTCCGACAGCGCGCTGCCGCCCTTGAGCTGCTTGATGGCAACCTGGGGGCAGGCACAACAACCCATACTAGTAATATAAGCACCTGCTTTGACAGAGCGCGTACCGTTGCCGATAGACACTTGCGTGGAGGTGGGGTGTGTGGAATGCGCTCAGTTGCCAAGCGACACCAGCGCGAGAGCCTTTCACAGCTGCTTGCACAACAGGCTCCAGCTCACCTTGGCGCCGCACCACGTGCCCTCGTACACCGCCCCGAACGCGCCCTGCTCGATAAGCCGCCCCTTGACCAGATGCTGCGGGCTGATCTGCCACTGCTCCAGCAGCGGCGGCAGAGCATCCGAGCCGCGGCCCGCAGGCACCTCCACACCCGACCCCTCCTCTTCCTCATCCTCCTGCTCCTCCTCAGCACCCCCCGCTGTGACGCCCCGGGGACTGATCTGCGGCACCTCGCCGCCTGCCGCCACAGCCCCGGTCCCACTGGTACCAGCGCCTGCCGCTGCGGCGGCGGCGGCGGCCGCCCCCCTCGCTGCCGCCCGCTCGCGCGCCCGGGCCTTGGCGGCGGCAGCGGCCTTGCTGTGCTGTGCCGCCTTCTGGGAGGCCTGTGCGCTGCGCAGCAGGCGGAAGATGGCCCCGTGCTGCCCCGCGTACTGCTGTGCCTCGCGGTCGTGGATGTCGGTGGCAGAGGGGTCCAGGCCTGCAATTAGCAACAACACAGTCACACAGACGTGAAGCGCTGAACATGAGACACGCACACGCGCTGGAGCAGCACACCGAGAAGCGAAGCATGCTAGGACTCCCACAGCGCGGCTGATACAGTGCTGATACATGGCAAGTGCCCTCCCTGCACGCACCCTGGTCCAGCAGCAGCTGCACCATGGGCAGGTTGCCCGCGCGCGCCGCCAGGATGAGCAGCGTGCGGCCGCGGCGGTCGCGCACGTCCAGCTCCGCGCCCGCCTCCACCAGCAGCGACACGCACGTCACGTGGTCGGACGTGCGGCCGTACTTGGCTGCACGTACGGCAGGGCAGGGAGCACGCGTCAGCCGGGCAGTCAAACCCTGACCAAAGCATTACAGCGAGCCGCTTGACTGCGTTGACAGAATGACAAGACCGTGGGGTTTACATCCAGGTACGAAAGCACGGTGAACGGTGACGCACCTGCTAGCATGACGGGCGGCGAGCCGTACTTGGTCCGCGCGTTTACCCGGGCGCCGTGCGCCAGCAGCAGGCGCACGGCCTCGGGGTGGCCTGCCATGGCTGCAAAGTGCAGGGGGGTCCAGCCGTCCGCGTCGGGCTCGTCCGGGTGGAAGGACTTGGCGCGGATGAGGGTGGGCAGCACGCGCACGTTGCCCGCCCAGGCCGCGAAGTGGAGCGAGGTCATGGACGGCTCCTGCGAAGGGCGGAAGGGGCGTGCGCCAGTCGTACCCGTCAGAGCGTGCCCAGTAACGTGTTCGTTTGCTTTCGGTGCCACTACCTTACGGGCCAAAACCGGGGGTACCCCTGTTCAAGTCACGCACGAGCTCCGCAACAAGAAGATGCAAAAGCGCGGCATTTCGACCACCTGTCTGTCGAGGCCACGGTGGTTTTTGGGCTTCAGGAATTCCTTGACTCCCCTCCCTGCCTGCGCCCCGCACCTTGCACATCCACGGCGTCTCCTGGTCCTCGTGCATCATCTGCTCGCGCACCAGCATGCCGTCTATGTTGGCGTAGATGGAGTAGGCCCCCGGCGGCGGCAGCGGCACGCGCCCGCCGCCCGCCGCCGCCAGCTGCGAGTAGGCTGTGCCGCAGTCGCCCGCCCAGCTGGGCCCGCCCTGGCCACCCCTGCAGCGCCACGTGAAGGTGAAGGAGCCGCACTGCAACCCCAGCACAGGCGCCAGCTGCTCCTCAGACTGCAGCCCGGACAGGCGCCCGCAGTAGCGGCCTGAGGCAAGGGCAAGGGAGCGTGGGGCGTAGTTGGTGTACGACGTTAGGCGGCGCCGGGTGGCAACAGGCGGCCCCAGTAGGACATGCTGGTAACGTATCGGTATGCCGGTGCTATACTGCGCAGACCTGCACGCTGCACAGCACCCCGTACCCAGGACCCAGGAATGAATTCTCACCGTTGAGCATGAAGGCGGCGGTCTTGCCCAGGCGGTTCCAGAACATGGCCACCGTGTCCCCCGCGCGTGCCTCCAGTCGCACATCCATGGGTGCCGCCGAGCCGCCGTGGAAGGCCTGGCCGTCCTTAATACACACCACGTGCGTCAACGGGTTGTCCATCACGGGGCACTGAACGCCCGTCAGCGCCGACGCAAGCGACATGTTGCCGTTGTTGGTGGCGTGGTGGCTGGCACCCCCTGGCCCGTTAGCGCGGCTGCCGGAGGCGGGGATCAGGCCCGGCGCTGTCGCGGCGCGCTGCAGAGAGAGCACATGCCCGTGCCCGTGAGTGTGGCCGGCAGCGGCCGCGGGGGTGCTCGGGGTGGCGGCGGCGCTGCTGCTCCCCACTGCAAGGCTGCCCCCTGAGGACAGCAGCTCCGGTGTCTCCCCGGCGGGGCCGAGGCCCAGCCACACGTGGCCGCTGCTGCTACCTGCAGTGCAGCACAGAACACCAAGGGCCTCCCTTATCAGCCCGATCCACGCTGACATGCACGGCACCGAAGCCGCTACGATGCATCGGCAGGAAGCTCGGGCCACAGGTCTTGAGCGTGTTAGTGGACATGCACACAGCAGCCATACAGGCGATGCACCCCGGGACCCACCCGCTTGCAGCACCAGCAGCTCCGCCAGCAGCCACCCCGAGTCGGGGTCGGGCGTACCCGGCCAGCGCAGCCACACACGCGACGTCTGGCTGCCAGCCGAGGCGCGGTACGTGTCGGTGGCCTCCTCCCACGCCAGCAGCCCTGGCACGGGCGCGCTGGGGCTGGTGGCGGCCTGGGACCCCGGCGGGCGCAGTAGGACCGCCAGCGAGGGCTGCGCCGGAGCCCTAGGGGTGGATGCCGCTGGGCCCAGGGCCTCGGAGGCGTGGTGCTGCAGGTGCAGCGGCTTGGGGGTGGGCGGTGGGGTGAGGTGCCGCGGGCGGGTGGAGTCGGAGGAGGAGGTGGATGGCGCGCCGGTGGAGGCCAGCGCGGCGGCGTTGATGGTGGCGGGCACGGGGTGTGTGGTGGCGGTTGGGTCCGTGTTGCTGGCCACGCCGCCGGTGGACAGTGTGCCGTGCGCCAGGGAGTTGAGCGGGGACATGGGCTTGCTGGTGGCCATGGAGGGGGCCTGCGAGCAACACCACGAGGCATGTGCAAAAAGAAGGTGCAGGGACGCAGGTCAACAGCTTGCAGGTGCGACGCCATGGGCAAAATGGGCAGTGGCCTGCAGCCCAGGCACCAACAAGGAAAGGCCCGGCAGGACTGCATATCCGCTGCGACCCGTTCATTGTCTTCGCTGTACAGGACCGCATGACATCCCACCACGGTGAATCTTAGGCCTTGAGCTGCGCCCGTACGACCCCCAACGCACCGGTGTAAGCAGCCGCGTGCTGAGGTGCGCCAGGTTGACAGCTACCGGTGGCCCGCCGCCACGCGTCCCGCCCGCCAGCAGCACACGTGTCGCGTTGCGCGGCGGCAGGGTGGACAGCAGAGCGTCAGCCAGCGATTGGCGGTGCAGCAGGATGGCGCGGTTCAGCGCCGAGTAGCCGCATGGGCAGTTGATGGGCGACACCACGCAGCAGGCGCCCACATCCGGCTGTGGCACTAGGACACTGGGCGTGGGGCTCAGGGAGGACCGTGGGCTGCGTGTGGGAAGGCCTGAATAGGCCTGAGGAGGCAGGACCCCGTTGTGGGTGCCCCGGGCTAGCGGGGCATGCACGGAGCCAGACGCAACGGGGTCGGGCGCCCCCGGGGCGTTGAGGCCCGGGTGGGAGCCGTTTGCGGGCAGCGACGGGTCACTAGTCCGCCGGAAGGAGGCGGAACGCGAAGGCTGACCGTTCGGCTTGGGGGAAAGAGGGGCGCCTGCGGCGGCGGTTATGGCAGGGGATACAGCTGAAGAAGCCGAGTTGGCAGCTGTCGCAGGCTCGCCGCTGATGGCGGTGCGGCCGTAACGCCCACCTGCACGGGCCCCAGGCTGGAAGGGCGAGGGGCGGGTGACGGCAGCAGGCGTGGGTAGGGAGTGCGCGGAGGCTACCCCGGCCGGCGGGTGGTGGCTGGCTGCAGCTGCCACCAAGCTGGCGGCGGTTGGGAGCGGCTTGGAGAACGGGGACTGCTTGGTTGGGGTGCGGATGGGGCCTGCGGCCGCATATGGGGTCGGCCCTCCAGCTGCAGTTCCGGTGTTGCCCGCAGTGGCTGTGGGTCCGGCAGCGTTCGGTGCATCCGCCACAGCGGCTGCTAGCACGGGCGCTATCTCTGTCGGGGACCCGAACGGCATAGGCACGTGTGACCCGTCGGCAGCTGCAGCATCCGGCTCCGCCTTGACGCTGAGCGGGGCTTGGAGCTTCACGGCAGCGAAAGGGGATGGCGACGGCCTCGGCGGTGCCGTCACCCCTCCGCCTTGCGCTGCGTCATGAGCTGCTTGCCCTGACGTGTCCGCCGCCGCTGCAGGCGCACCGGCAGCAGCAGACTGTGCCGTTTCCTCGGCCGGCACAGACGCGCTCGCCCCAGCGCCTGCAGCAGCGCCAGGTGCAGCCGGCGCGAGCAACAACCGCTCCAACGGTCCCGAGTTCCCCATGGGGTTGTTTCCAGCTCCCTGTGCAGGTGCCCCTGGCCCCGCGCCCGCCACCGCCCCTCCCTGAACTCCCGACTCCGCGTGCACCTTCTGTGGTACCATGCTTCCAGACGGGCTGGCCCCAACCGCCCCCGAGCTCCGCGAGCCGGCCAAGCTAGTCGCACTGCCGCTGCCGCTGCCGCTCACGCCCATGCCCCCCGGCACCGGTGCACCAATACTGCGAGAAGGGGTGGTCCCCGTAGACTCAGACGCTGGGCCATGCGACCCAGGGGTGGTGTTGCTGTACAGCCCCATGCCGCTCTGCAGCCGCACGGGCTCATGCAGCAGCCGGATGAACACCCGCAGCACCCGCAGTGCCTCCGCCTCCGTGATCTCCTTCGGGTAGAATGCCGGCACGCGGCTAGCCGGGTCCAATGCTGTCTCCTCCAGCAGCACCCGCATGCTCTTGGACGTCCCCACGCCCCCGCCGTTGCCACGCGGCGACAGCGGACTGTGTGGGCTGTGCCCGTCCTCTCCGTCATCCGGTTCTACAGCAATAAGGTCGATCGGGCCGCTGGACGGCCCCTCGTCCTCCAAGCCTCCGTCTTCCCGCGCCGCAGACGCCAGCGCCACCGCCAGGTCGCACGGCGTGCGGCCACGCGCGTCCTTGGCGTACGGGTCAGCGCCCAGGCGGCTGACCAGCAGCCGCACCGCCTGCGGGCTGACCTGCTGCACGGCGCAGTGCAGCGGCGTCCAGCCCTCGCAGCCCTCCGGGGCCGCTGCCGCCGCCACCGCGCGCACGTCCACGTTGCAGCCCCCGGCCGCCATCACCCGCATGGCGCTGAGCCCCGGGCGGCCGGAGCCGGTGGCCAGGTGCAGCGCCGCCCAGCCCTCGGCGTCGGGGAGCTCCCGCTGGAAGGGTGTCATCTGGGTCGGGCGGAGAACAGGCAATAGCAGGAATTAAGGGGGCGATCACGTGAGCGCGGAGTTGAGCCTTTCGCGCAAGGGGCAACACAACACAAACGGTACTGTGCAAGGCGCTTAACGGTTGCTCCTGTCCCACCAGAGTGGGAAAAATGGCCCAAGAGCCCTCTTCGTGCCTTAGGCACGCCCAATAAGCCAACATGCACTATCATGAGTGCAATTGCCAATGGCAGCACCTGCGACCTTTCAGGCAGACGCATCGTCCTGTGGGCCACTCACGTGTTTCAGCAGCATGCGCGTGAGGTCCGTGAGGCCCTTCATGGCCGCCAGGTGCAGCGCGGTGCGGCCTTGCGGCCCGCGCGTGTCCACCGGGAACACCAGGTGCAGCAGGCGCTGCGCCACGTCCACGTGATTGTGCAGCGCCGCTATGTGCAGCGCCGAGAGGCCGCCGGCGTTGGGCCGCAGCAGGATGGCCTGGGCGGTGCGGAAGCCCAGGCTGGAGTTGGCGTGGCGGAACAGCACGTCTGCCACCGCCGTGTGGTTGCAGGAGGCCGCCAGGTGCACGGGCAGCGCGCCTTCGGGCGGGTGGGAGGTGCAGTTCTGGTCCGCGCCGGCTTTGAGCAGCAGCCGGGCGCATTCAGCGTGGCCCATGAGGGCAGCCACTGCGGGGGTTTAGGGGGAAGGCATGGCCGCGACCATGTCAGGGGTTGAGGCCAGGTAGGAGTACGCCACGTTGGAGGGGTATAACAATAGTATGTGCACGGGTACCACATTTGGTTGGTGCAACTTCAGCGAGGAGAAGTGATGGGGTCCCCTCCCTGCAACTCACAGTGTAGAGGGGTGTGGCCGACGTTGTCAACAGGGTTGAGCCCGCTGCCGCCCCATGTCAACTCCCGTGTGCCGGAGTTGCCGTTCCTGCTTGGGTTTGGCGCTGCGCCCGTTGCGAAGCTCGAGGAGTATTGCAGCAGGATGCGAAGAGCGGGGATGTTGAACGCCTCCACAGCGTAGTGCAGGAGGGACCTGCCACGGCTGTCCCGAATGTCCAGAAGCCCTTGCTGAGGCTTGCTGCCGATAGCTATGCCCAGAAAAGATGACTCTGGGTTGCTAACACTGTTGTGGCACAGCATAAGCCGCAACACATCGCCATTGTGGGCCGCTGCAGTGTGGAGGGGGCTGGCGTTGTGCTGGCCCGGTGCTGCGGCAGTCAACAAGTCCCACGGCGACCCCGGACTTTGCACCGGCGCCCCGCTAAGTAGTCGAGATGGCTTTGTACGTCTTGCCGCCCAGTCTAACGTGACCGAGACAGCATCGATGTTGCCCACTCGGGCGGCGATATGAAGCGCGGTCAGGCCACTCTCGTCCCGGGCATTGGGATCTTCACCTCCCTTCAGTAGCTTTAACAACGCCTTTCCAGGCTGCCGGCCCACGATTGCCGCGTGAAGGGGCGGCGACGGAGCCATTCTTGGCCCGGCTGTTGCGAAACCTATTCAACGCGACGAGGCCCCAGCCTGCCCATTCCTGGTGCAAAGCCCATGCAAATTTGGGGCTCCGTTTCCGGTGTCGCAACCTAACCCGTTGTTCGGTTCGTTCTTGTAGCTGCGCGCGTCATGTTTGTCATGCAATACAAGTGCTCGTATTGAAATCAAGCAGGATATCGGGAAACAAATATGAGTAAGTCTTTTGGTCCGTATAGGGTATTTTGGTCGGGCATAGAGTCCATGCACTCAGGTGTCCATGCCCCCCGCCCCCGCACACAGCCTGTGCTACAACTTCTTGTTTTAGCCGTGCCGCTGAACTGCGCTCCCTGCTCAATCAGCAGGCGGCGTTACGATAGAACCCACGTACCAAACTTGCGCGTGCGTGAGGGCAACACTGCGAGGCTCATGCAGACCACATGCCGTGAATCGCTCTATTTGCGCTGAAGGGACGCCAACTATTCATGCCAGAAGCTAAACAGTCACATGCCACTCTGCTCTGGTTGTCTCCTACCACGAGCTCGTTCCACCTGGGCCCCCATATGGGCCACGTGCCTGCAAGGGCGTTTCCTAGGTTGTTGGCCCTTCGCGGCCTCAATAGACAGCAGTATCCGCGTTACAGCACGCATTCTCGCCCGCTGCAGTCGCGTCACAGCTGCGACAGCTGGCTCGCCAGGTCGAGCGCCCGCGAGCTGTACATGCCGCTCTGTCGCGACATGGCGTTCAGCTTGGGCACTAGGTTCTGCAGCGCAAGCCTGGCCTTGTTGGCGCGCTCTCGCCGCTCCTCAAAGCTGAGGTCGATGCCCACGCCGACGCCGCGGGAGCCGGGCGAGCACAGCTCCCGGATCATGGGCCCGAAGCACCGCAGCTGCACGGCCACAGCGTCCAGCCCCACTTGCACCTGCCGCTCGTTTGACAGCGACAGCACGATCTCCACCACCGACACCACCTGCAGATTAGCAGCAGGACAGTAGGAGCGCATGTGCCGGTGGTGGGGGGGGTGGCTAGGGGTACCACGTCGAAGCTCATCAAACGGGGCACAGCTACCCAGCGCGGAGGCTCGCACTTCCTGGGTCCAACTTCCAGGTTATCCCGGTAATTTGCTCCAATGCACATGGCCTCGACACTTGAGGTGCAAGCCTTTCAGTGTTCATGACGACGACGGGATGCCCCGATTCATGTTGGAGTGACAGCCTTGACGCTTGCAAAGGACTAGGGCAGCACAAGCGTTCCCGGGCTCAGGCCCCAAGCAAGCTGCATGCCGTCTGCAGGCCACACTAAGGGTACGCGAGGAAACCACAGAGAGGGCCTTGAACCTAAGCATGTGGCGCCCTCCTATGGGGCAGAAGTTGGCTCTGGTCTAACGCACACCGGCTCCCATGCAACAGCACCCACCTCGCTGACCAGGTCCAGCGTGAAACCTTCTCTCCGTTCAAGCATAACCGAGAGCAGGTCCGCGAACGCGCTCTGGTCGTCGCACCGCCGCGCACAGTTGATGGCCCCGCGCCAGTCGCCCTTGGCCGCAAAGTTGCGGATGAGCCCCAGCGCATGGGCACGCTTCTTCATGGCAGCCAGGAAGCTGCCGTGCCCCGATTGCAGCTGGGACGCTGCCTCCAGATCGCTGGGTCCTGCCTTGACGTACGCAGCTGCGGCCGGTTCGTAGTCTGGAAACCCGCTGCCTGCGCTTCCCGGCCCCGGCCCCGGCCGCTCCCGCTCCCGCTCCCGGCCCCGGTCCCCCATGAGCCCTTGCCCAGCACCTTGCCACTGGTACCGGCCGTCCCCGCCGCCCATGCCGCCACCCATCCCCCCGTACGGGTCAGGCTGCTGCCGTGAGCTAGGATGCGGGGGTGCGTGGATCTCTATCTGCGGGTCGCGCTGCCGGTCGGCGTACGGTCGAGAGCGCGACACAGGCGCCGCAGGCGGCGGGGCCGCAAGCGGCCCCGGGTCTGCCGGCAGCCCTGTCCCTGGCAGCGGCTGGCCTCGCAACAAGCTGTCGCCCACCCCCACGCCCACAGAGACCATGGGGGCCTTCGGCCCTGCCCCTTGCCCCGACCCCGCCCGTGCCGCCACCAGGTCCGATGCGCTGCTGTCGCCCAGCCCTCCGTAGTCCGCCCCCGCATACCGGCTGCTGCTCGTGCTCTGCTGCTGGTGCGGCGGATACAGGCTGACGGAAGGTGCTGCTTGCTGCTGCGACGCCGACGGCCCCGGCGGCGGCGGTCTCCCTGCGCTCACCTGCGACCTCCCTATCCCTGACCCCGAGCTGGATTGCACAGCTGGCCCGGGCACCACCGGCGGCCGCCCGTTTGACGGCTGCAGGGCGCTGCTGGCCGCCTCAGGCCGAGGCGGCCGGTCGCTTGTGCCCGCCCGCGGCTCCCCCAGAGACACCTTCCGCATGCCCGCCTCCGCTGCCGCCAGACTGCTGCGCGACCCGGCCCCGCCGGCTGCCGTGTAGGGGTTCCCGTCCACGCTGGCCCCCTGCTCCCGCGCAATGAAGTTCGGGTCCTCGTTGAAGGGACGCACGTTGCGCAGGGTCACGTAGAAGAGGCCCACCATGGTGCTGTTGAAGGAGCAAGCGATGAGGCGCTGCTGCCCCCGGTGTGTGCTGACGGTGAGGTCCGACACGCGGTACCAGGGCACGTCCACGTAGTCCTGCTGCACGGGCGGCTCCACGGACCATACCCGGCAACCGTCCTGCGGGGCAAGGGTCCATGCGACGTTGCGATACCTTCTCCATGAGCTCCCAGCCGTGCGGCAGAACGGGCAAGACGGCACTGGCAGCGGAGACTTTTCTGTCCGTCAATTAGTGGTAAGAACTGGCATACAGAGCGCCGGTGTCTGGCTTGGTGGGGTCGCACCTGCAGGGCGCTGAACATGTAGCGGCCGTCCGTGTAGAAGGCGATGTTGCGCACGGGGGTCGCCTCCGGCGTGGTCTGGTCGATGCATGAAAAGTTCTCCAGGTCCCAGAAGCGCACCACCTTGTCGCGGGCCGACGTGGCCAGCACGTACTCCGTGGGCGAAAACTCCAGCCCGGTGATCTCGTACTTGGTGGGAGGGCACAGATCCGTCACAAGCCGCCCCGCACGCACGTCCCAGATCTGTGCCAGGGGCAAGGGATCGTGGCACAGCCGACGCTCGACGCATACACATTGGCGCATGCCCAGACTTCAAGCACGGTTGGGGCAACGCAGACCCGCATACGCATCCCAAGGGGCCCCACGCTTGCCTTGACAGCACCGTCTGCCGACGCGGACGCGACCCAGTTCCCGTCCGGGCTGAACTTGACGTGCGTCACCCCCGCGTTGTGCCCCTTGAAGGTGGCCACCGCGTCCTTGTCCCGCATGTTCCACAGCTTGACGTTGGTGTCCATTGAGCCGGAGATGAGCGTGCTCTCGTACGGGTGCCACTCCAAGGAGATCACGTTGCTGCGGTGCCCGCCCATGCTTCTGGTGACTGCGCACGGCACGTGGAAAGGCCCGAGCCCATGCCCGAGTCAGTACGTGCAGGTTATCCCCACTTTCTATGGGCCGTAGTCGTTGGCCGTACCCTAGGCCAGACAGAGTGCCTCCATGCATTCCAGGGCATGCATACGCTCCCTTGACGCTATTCAGGCACCAGCAACGGCAGACCGTTGTTAGTCAAGAGAGGCCCCCAGTCCCAGCCACACGGCCCACCTCTTGCAGACTGCAGCTCAAAGAGCTTGATGCTCCCATTGGAGGCCCCGGCCGCCACCACCAGCTCTTCCCTGTCAAATATGACACTCTCCACGGAGGACTGGTGACCAGACAAGCTCTGCAGGCGACGGGTAAAGGAGGAGTTGCACCTCACGTGTGCTGAACCCCAGCCCGTGCCCCCAACCCCTGCTACTACCTCCCACTCACAAAGCTGGCCGTCGTCTTCCCAATTGCCCAGACGTTGACCTTCTTGTCATCTCCACCAGTGACCAAGACTCCGGCTGTCTTTCGGCCAATTCGGACGCAGCGCACGTCCCCAGCGTGCGCCGCAAATTCCACTGCATAAGAAGTTATTGCAGTAGATTCACGTGATATTTGTCATGCATGATCAGGTACGCGCAGGAGCCCGGACCGCTAAATGTGACGCGTACCTAGCTTCAGGTAACGAGCCTGGCTCATTTCTGTAGAGCCGAAAAAAGCTGCTACGTCAGATCTATTCTATGCATGTTGACAGTATGCCAGCTGGGGTTCAGGCGACGAATAAGCTGACAGGTGAATAGGTTTCGCGTCTCATCGCGTTCTTGCTACCTGTTCGTTACGTCATAGGTTTCATAAGGATCCAGGTGCCCGGGTTGCCAAAGCGGGTGCGGAACATTGCTGACCCAGCGCTCCCCGCTCTGAGAGTACGGGCATTGCACCGAGGAAGAACGAGGCCCCTGACCTCCTGATCGTTGTCCCCTACATGAACCGCCTTGCGCGGCTAGCTTGGATCACTTTCCATAGGTCACTAGTAGGGGTTACAACTGAGAGGGTAGCAGGCAGCTTGGTGGCGGCTACACAGAGGCCATCCTGCCACCTTATTTGGCCGCATTCCACCCGCGCCCGAAGTCCTTGGGCTACCTTTAGCACCCAAAGAATGTCGGCGCCTTACGTGCTCCCGGAGCAGTGGTCGGAGGACCTGAAGGATGAGAACGGAGAGCCGCTGAGCAAGAGGTTCGTGCAGCCAGAACAATCAGGGGGCTGATTGTCTCCCCAGATCGGAAAGATAAACTCGTCCTTGCATGCTTATCGGGCCGTAGCGAGTTCAAGAGGCGCCAAAAGGCCAACCGCCTTGCGGCGGAGAAGGCCGAAAAGGAGGTAGGCGTGGCGTGGTGTCTTGCACGAAGGGGACAATTCAAGACTGCTGCGTGATGCACTCATTGAGAATTGTCCTGCTGTACGCACACACTCCCGGTGAAGGGGGTGTCTTGGTCCACACACGCGTGCCACCTGTCCACGTGCCACATCGTGCACAGCTTGCATGAAGCCTCCCTGACCCTGCAAGTTGCGCGTAGCAGCACCACCTGGTGGTGGCACCAACCCCATACACGATCAGCGAACAACACCATGCAGCATTGGTGACATGTTGTGCAGCTCTGATCAGTACTCGTGCGCTGGGAGTCGCAGTGGGTTGCATGTGGCCCTTCGTGTGCGACGGCAGTCGACAGGGCTCACAAACGGCATCTGTGGTCATGGGCCACAGGCTAATTGTGCCCCGGCCTCTTGTCATCAAGATAAAGCCACCAGTAACAACTGGTTGTTGCGCGCTGCCACAGACCGCAGCAGTTGGCAGCCTCTTGCCCGGCATTGCGCTCTGAGCGCCCGCCTCCTCCGTGCGGAACGTTCAGCAGCTCTTGCACGCATCTCCGCTGCACCCGACCGCACGCCGCACCCCTAGCGTACCTCTCATCCCTCCTCTGTCCTTGACCAACCAGGCCGCCAAGGCCGCAGCTGCCGCCGCGGCGCCCCCCAAGGCGGCCAAGGAGGACGGCCCAGCGCTGGAGGATGATAGCAACGAGATCACGGACCCCACCGCCTACTTTGAGAACCGCGTCAAGTACGTGAACGCCAAGAAGGCCAAGGGTGCTAACCCCTACCCCCACAAGTTCCACGTGTCCACGTCGCTGCCCGATTACGTGGCCAAGTACAGCAGCCTGGAGGCGGGCCAGCAGCTGGCGGACACGGTGGTGTCCGTGGCGGGTGGGTGCAGGGGCGGGGGCGGGGGCGGAGCCAGGGAGCAGGCGGTAGGGTGTGAGCGGCGTGGTGGGCGGGTGGAACGCAAGGCCGGTGCAATCGGGACACTGAGGGCGGGGGCAGCTGAGCGGAGTGTGCTGCATGCGGGCGTGGCTGATCAAGCAACGCGCGGCTGAGGCTCTGTGGAACTGCCTGCCGCAGGCCGCATTAACAGCAAGCGTGCCTCGGGCTCCAAGCTGCTTTTCTACGACCTGAAGGCGGAGGGCACCAAGATCCAGATCATGGCGGACGCAAGGTGGGTGGTCACACACTGAATGGGCCCCCAGGGCAGCTTGGTAGGATGCAACCCACGGCAGAATGGGATGTGCCCGGATTGACGGCCACCAGGTGCTGCTGAGTTCTAGCGCGGCAAACCCGGGGTCCAGGTGTTGGCTTTGCGGCCGACTCTGCACACGCGTATGCTCCCTGGCCGGCCAGGAACTCGGAGCTGTCCCTGGAGGCCTTCACCCAGGTTCACAACGAGTGCAAGCGCGGCGACATCGTGGGCGTGGAGGGCTTCCCCGGCAAGTCCAAGAAGGGCGAGCTGTCCATCTTCCCGCGCAAGTTCGTGGTGCTCACGCCCTGCCTGCACATGCCGCCCTCGGCGCACTTCGGCCTGAAGGACCAGGTGCGCCTAGACTCCGGACCCCGGGAGGGCACACGCACCCCTAAGTATACCGAGCTACGGCGCCAAGCAACAAACACGGCATGCAGCAGCTAGCACGCACACACGTGCAGCTGTCGCATCGTGGCAAGCACCGCAGTGCTGCTGCCGGCACCGTACCAAAGCCCGCGCCACACTGCTGCCCGTGTGCAGGAGACCCGCTACCGCCAGCGGTACCTGGACCTGATTGCCAACCCGGAGGTGCGCGGCATCTTCTTCACGCGCGCCCGGGTCATCCAGTTCGTGCGCCGCTTCCTGGACACGCGCGGCTTCCTGGAGGTAAGGGCGCCACCTGTTGCGACACGTCATGGTGACACAGCACGGGGATGCAGCAAGGTCGGGGGGCCGTGAACGCTGGGGAACGACACGCACAGACGGTGGTGCGGATGTAACGACGACGTGTACGTGCGGGCCCCTGCATCCTGTCTAAAGATCAAGGGTTTATTGGTGATGAGACGGTGTGGGCGCTCACGGCGGTCCCTGAAACTGGAATGACAGCTAGGGGCGCATGCCGTGTCGCAAAGCCCCCCAGCTAATATGCATCGCTGTGCGCTCTCCAATGTACTCCCTGCCTGATTGTCCTTCGCCCCCTCCTGCTGCTCCCCGCCCCAGGTGGAGACGCCCATGATGAACATGATCCCCGGCGGCGCCGCTGCGCGCCCCTTCATCACCTACCACAACGACCTGGACATGCAGCTGTACATGCGCATTGCGCCCGAGCTGTACCTGAAGCAGCTGGTCATCGGCGGCCTGGAGCGCGTGTACGAGATTGGCCGCCAGTTCAGGTACGGCGCTGGGGCACGTTGTCGTGTAGCGCGTCTACATGAATCAATGGCTCCTTCCCAGTCCGCCTGGCTTTCCGTTCAGATGCTGGGTTGGTGTCAGCGGTCAAGGTGCTGGTATATGCATTTGGGTTTTGTTCGAAACGGAGGCGTATGTGCGTGCTGCTGTGTGCAGGAACGAGGGCATTGACATGACGCACAACCCCGAGTTCACCACCTGCGAGTTCTACCAGGCGTACGCGGACTACAAGGACCTGCTGGACATGACGGAGACCATGATTAGCCAGATGGTGTACGAGATCAAGGGCAGCTACAAGATCCAGTACCACGCGGACGGGCAAGACAAGCCCCCCGTGGAGATCGACTTCACGCCGCCGTGGCGCCGCATCTCCATGGTGCGGAAGGGGAGCCGGCGGGGCCCTAACGCTGCTCTAATATCAATAACTCCTACTGCTGTCACTGCGCGAGCACTCGCGCCAGACCTGGCTGCTCAGGTCGTGCGCACTTCCGGCGAACCATGTTGTCAACTGCTGTCTGCTGCCTCTAAAACACGGGTCTGTCATAATGCTGACCGGCCCGGTGTGCCCCCGTGCGTGCACCACCGCGTGCCCCATCCAGGTGTCCGGGCTGGAGGAGTGCCTGGGCGTCAAGCTGCCCACGGACCTGGAGAGCGAGGAGACGCGGCAGCTGCTGGTGGAGCTGTGCAACAAGCACAACGTCAACTGCCCGGCGCCGCAGACCACGGCGCGCCTGCTGGACAAGCTGGTGGGCGAGTTCCTTGAAGAGCAGTGCACCAACCCCACCTTCATCTGCGACCACCCGCAGCTCATGAGCCCGCTGGCCAAGTGGTGAGTGGGGGGAGGGGTACGCGTAAAACGCGAGAAACCGTGGAAGGCGTCAGGGAATCGCGGAAACGTTGGTGCCTGCACGCGAAGGGAAAGTGGGTTGACAAGCCGAAGCCAAAACAACAGAAAGGTACCTGGGAGTCCCAGTAAACGCTGTGCTGGCTGCGAGCTGAAAGGTGAGTGGGGGGGGGGGGGGAGGGAAGGGATCTGTGGGTGAGGGTGGGAGGGTGGAGGAATGCCTGCGGCAGAAACCGGGCGGTGGCTTGCATGTGTCATCCGGCCGGAATGAACCCGGGCTACATCGCACACCACGACATGCAACTCCGGAGGCTGGGGCTGATACAAGTGCCACTGGCCCTTCGAATGCACGGTCGACAGCTGGATTCCATTCAACATCATGAACTTGAACGCCTGTGGCAGAACCTGTCAGCGTCTGGTTACTGACCGGCTTTGAACCTGGGCTACAGCGCACACCACGACATGCAACTCCGGAGGCCGGGGCTGACAACAAGTGCCACTGGCCCTTCGAATGCACGGTCGACAGCTGAATTCTATCAAACGTCATAGAGTTGAACGCCTGTGGCAGAACCTGTCAGCGTCTGGTTACTGACCGGCTTTGAACCTGGGCTACAGCGCACACCACGACATGCAACTCCGGAGGCCGGGGCTGACAACAAGTGCCACTGGCCCTTCGAATGCACGGTCGACAGCTGAATTCTATCAAACGTCATAGAGTTGAACGCCTGTGGCAGAACCTGTCAGCGTCTGGTTACTGACCGGCTTTGAACCTGGGCTACAGCGCACACCACGACATGCAACTCCGGAGGCCGGGGCTGACAACAAGTGCCACTGGCCCTTCGAATGCACGGTCGACAGCTGGACATTCCAGTCTGGCGGTGCACGCGCGTGCCGCCGACCCATGGCAGCATGTACCATCAGCTTACCCCCACGCCCCCAGGCGTTCAGGATGAGGCTCGTATGCAAGATCGGTTGTACTATCAACATTCCATTCCCCAACCGCAACCCCCACCAACATATGCTCCCCATCTCCTCCCCAGGCACCGCGACCTGCCCGGCATGACGGAGCGCTTCGAGCTGTTCATCAACAAGCGCGAGGTGTGCAACGCCTACACCGAGTTGAACGACCCCATCAAGCAGCGCGACCTGTTCGCGGACCAGGCCAAGGCCAAGAGCGCGGGCGACGACGAGGCCATGTTCATCGACGAGACGTTCTGCAAGGCGCTGGAGTACGGGCTGCCGCCCACCGGCGGCTGGGGGCTGGGCGTGGACCGCATGACCATGCTGCTCACGGACACGGCCAACATCAAGGAGGTGCTGCTGTTCCCCGCCATGAAGCCCGAGGAGAACGGGCCAGCGGCCGCCAAGGAGGACGGCGCGGACAGCTGAGCGGCTGAGTGCAGCGTTGGGTGGATGCTAGGGGTTGGTGTGATAGAGAGAGTGGGTGTTGGGTTGGGAGGAGAGGAGGGAGTATGTGAGTGGGTCTCGGCCGGTTTTGGAAGGGAGGTGGATGTACAAAGGCTGTGGAAGGGGCAGGTGCAGTGGCATGCGCAAGGGATGGGGCTGCGGCACTGCCGTTCATGGAGCAAGGGGTAGGTTTTCAAGGGGCTACGCCACAGGTGCAAACTCCTGCCGCGCTACGTGCGTGGAGAACCGCCTTGCGTACTGTGCTGAGGGGGCTTGTGTTAGAGGCCTTGTCAGGGGCGGCTGGCGGTTGTACTCTGAGCGCGCGGAGACGAGCTGTACCGTGAGTTGCCGGTATGTGGACTATGCCTGAGGGCTGCGCAAGGCAAGGGCCTTATGGTGCGGCCGAGGGCCCTCCCCTGTAAGGGTTTTGCGTCTGTACATGCTAGTTGTCACACTGTAAGGCATCTGTGGTCGCACAGGTCCTCACACAACACCTTTGGCGTCGCATTTGCCGCTCTGGAGTTACATGCGCACGCAGGTCTAATACAGGCCACCTAGGGTCACCTTTAGCCTGCCCGGGATGGGCAAGAGCCCCTGCTTTCACCTCTCGCCCTGCAGTGTATGTCCTTTACACCGTCAACGGAGGCCTGTGATGTAGAGAATCTCTCCAACCCGAGTCCTGAACCCGCTTTTCTTTGTTCTTGTGTACTGCCACATGTCACTGCACCTCGGTCAGGTCAATGCAACGCAAATTTAACGGAGCCGGAGGTCCTCACAGAGGGTGATCACAACGGTCCCATCTGGGTTTCCCGCTGGGGAGAACTTGTCCCGCCATCTTTTGGCGCCATCCGGATACAAGCGGTAACCCAACAGGGCCCAGGTTGCCCCAGGGAAGACCGCTTCCAGCAACAGAGCCATTACCTAGCATTAAGATGCCGTTGTACGGTACAGCATGTGTTGTCGCAGCTGGGGAGCCCCTGCCTGCCCCTGCTTTGCAGTGCGGATATGCCGAGCACTAAGCGTGCTCGAGCCACACAGCCAGGGTTGCTTTTGCCAGGCTGCGACCCCTGTCTGCTCTCTTGTAACGAAGTTTCCAGGTGGAGGAGGCCCCCTGGCCCCCGCCGTGTGCTCCGTCTGTACCAGGCCGTACTCATTCCCCAGGCTTTCCGTGTGTCTCCCTTGGCTCTCTGCGTCCCGTGCCGACGATCGCAACCTTGAACGCCTGCCCCTGACCCCCAAAGTGCTACATCCAATCCAGGGACGAAGAGACGTTGGTCCTAGTCAGGGAGAGTCTCCCCTGCAGAGGGAGAGTCTCCCTTGCCCTCCCCTGCTCTCTGGCTCTCGCCCGGCCCTCAACGTGTAAAACAAGCTGTAACGGCCGTAAGCTGCCATTTGTTCAATGTACTCCGACTGCAAAACATACCAGCGCTCGTCAAGCGACACTCACTACAGGTCGTGACCGCGAAGCCGGGCCAAACGGCCCAGTGCCCCAACATGGCCCGGTCATAAATGCACAGCTAAGTATGCAGTACTGATTACAAGCATGTTTGGTGCCAGAAGTGTCCTTGTACCAGGACACCTCGTCTTAGTGCCGTACCAGCATGGGCCCGTAGGCGACTCGCTCTATAAGGAACCGCGAGCCCCCCTTTGCACCTAGAATAACCGTTGTGCTACCGCTTAACCGCTCTTCGACTTTCAGTCTACTGCAGCGTCGCCGTTTGCTCGTTGCCACAACCATGGTGAGCTCTAGCCTGTACCCAAGTCGCCCAGTAGCGTTGTTTGCAGCTTTCACCAGGCTGCATCCGTTCAGCCCATCGTGTATTGTTGTGATACTGGTCGCTCACCTCGTCGCTGGCAAACGCGGTCCTTGTTGCGCAGACTGTATCCAAGCGCGTCGCCAACGCCCGGTCGGGCAAGTACCACTCCAACGTGCACAAGCGCGGCCAGGCTGAGGAGACCAAGCAGGTGGGGCTTGTTGGGTTTGTGTTTGGAGAGGCCAAGGATACCTCGCTGCAGCTTCGATCTCAGCTCACCCTTCCTTGGTTTCCTGCGCAGAAGAAGGCGAGCAAGCTTCCTGTTGGGCCAGTCATGCTTGGGTTCTTCATCTTCGTCGTGATTGGGTCAGGTGCGTAGAAGCCGAACCTCTGCAACAGCATTTTACCCTCGCGCAAACCTAGAGCAACAAGCCAAGGATTTCCCAAATCTGCATGTTCGCTTACAAGCTCTTTTGCCTCTTTGTTTGTCACTGCAGCCGTCCTCCAAATCATTCGGACGGCTACCAACCCCCGGGAGCTCCCCGCCTAAGAGGAGCCTCACTGACGTGTGACGGGGGATGGCGGATGGCGCCTGACTGCTTTGACAGACTTGACTGCTTTGACGGACATGGCGCCAGCGTGTGACAGCAGGGGCTCGGCGGAGAACTATGCAACTGCAGGGGGTTGAGGTGGCACCCCAAATACCTTGACAGGTGCTGCGACGCGGGATGTGTGTGCGCCGTGCCTTGGGGCACGTAGCCTATGACACTAACTAGGACTGGCGTGGCTATTGATTCTATGTAGGGGCACTAATGTCCTCGTTAACAAGCATCGTGCATTTATACCTGTATTGGCCCCTGCGGCACAGCTGGCCGACGCTGCCGCTCATAAGGGTGTCACCAAGATGGCAGGTGTAGAGCTTCGAATGCCCTTCGCGTAAGGGCAGTGGGCAGAGTATTGTATTTGGCAACATGCTGCGGGTGTCCCGAAGCTGTAATTATATCGAGACGGAGTGGTTGAGGTACCCAACGCTGATGGCCATTCGGCCTTGCCAAGAAGGGTTAAAACCCACCCAGCCAACGTCAGTGCCACTGGCAGCTCAGCCATAACATGCACATGAGTATCCGCGTAGTGTGCTTATGTCCACTGTCAGGACCCCCCTGGTCACCTACAGTCCGTGCCAAGCATACACGCTGCCAACAGCCCGATCGCTGCCGTCTCCGTCCGGAGCCGGTTTGCCCCAAGGCCCACCGGCAGGGCCCCTGCATCCACTAGTGCCGCAAGCTCGGCTGGCGTGAAGTCCCCCTCTGGCCCGACGAACAACACACACGTCTCGGGAACCTCAGCACCTGCCCGCTCCACACCGCCACTGCGCCTGCCCTCCGCCACGGCACTCCTCGCTTGCCCCAACACGGTGGCTAGCGGGGGCGCTCCAGCGACCGCAACAAGGCTGAAGCCGCTACCCCCATCAAGCGGGCTTACATCCGCCTGCCCTTGGTCCTGCTCCGCTGTGTCACCGCCAGCGCTACGCTCCGTCCCACCAGGGGCCGGGTGCCCTGCGGCCAAGCTGCGCACCAGCGGCAGGACGTCCTGAAGGGGCGTGGGCGCCGCCAGCCGCAGCGCATGCGGGCGCAGGCTCTGCTTGGTGGCGGCGATGGCCACCCGCTCCAGGCGCCCGGGCGCGTAGTCTCCCCCGCCCTCGCCATCCGAGTCCCATGCCGCCTTGCCGCCAGCCCTGGTTTTGAACTTCGCCTTGCCGCCTGCCTGTTGGGCGGGTTCCGGGTCACCAGGGTGCGGGGACTGCTGGTCAGTCCTGCAGCATGCGGGCTGTGTGCGCTGCAGCACTTTGCAGAGCATGCCACACGTGAGCCACGGGCTCCCTGACGTAGGCCACTCCAGCTGCTAGCGCCATATCCACAATAGCACCTATCGCCGGAAAAAAAAACCTATCACCAAGCAGCCTCGTTGCGCAGCGTGGCCCGATGCTGCCACCCCAGCAGGGCGGGAAGACCCCTACTGCCCTGCCCAACTGCCCTGCGCCCCAGCCCTCACCTGCGACCGCTCCGTGACCAGCGGCACCAGGCAGTACGCCCCCAGCTCCGTCACCTTCTCCGCCAGCCACTCGGCGCGGCCCCCCTTGAGCGTGGTGCACGCGGCGCACACCACCCAGCGTGGGCCGACCCAAGGGTGGAAGGTGGCGGGACCGTCGGGGGACACCTGCAGCACGTTGCAACGCCAGTGCACGCACATGGGCGCTTATCAGTACAGGCTACCTTAGGGCCCTGAGTAGATCTGTGTGCCCGACAGCGCAAGCAACCTAACCATGGCATAAGTCGGACCTTCAACCATGGCTAGAGACTCCACACTGCAGCACAGGCTGCAGGGCAGATGGCATCAGGTCTCAACCACACAGCTTTACGGCAGTAGCGCAGACGCTATGTAGGCCTCTGTGGCATTATAGTCCTGTAACCGCTGCGTGCACTCACCCACACCCTCTGCTTGTCCGTCCCCGTGACGGTGCCCGCCACCACGTGGCCCGTGCCGTCGCACAGCTCCACCGCGTCCCCCGCCGCCAGCCGCAGGGCACGTGCCGCGTGCCGCGCCTCCTCGCCCTCCAGCACCACACTGGCGGGAGTGAAGGGGCCGTTGGGGGCGGCGGGGCTACCAGGTAGTGCGGCAGAGGGGGCCGGCGAGTGTAGGGGCAGGGGCGGCAGCAGCGCCTCCAGCAGGGGATCGGCTGCGGCGGAGGGCGGCACGAGCCCCAGGGGCTGGGGAACGTAGAAGCGGTGGAGCCTGGACGTCGCGGGCTTCTGCAGGGTGGTGCAAATCACAGTGATGGGTAAGGTGGGGGCAGGTAGGTACGTACCTTGGGACAGCTTTGCAGGCGATGTGCGCAGGGTTGGCGCACTGGCGTCTAGCATGCAGTGGGCGCGTAGGGCCCCCCAGGACATTCACCTGCAGCCGGACGAAGTCCTGCTCCTCCCATGCCCCACCGCTGTCCACCCCGCCATTCCCTTTTGCGCGGGTGCCGCTGAGCAACGTCCTGTGGTAATTAATGGGACATCCGGCTGCTTGCCCCCAGTGGTCAGGGCTGGCGAGGCGGCGAGGGACGACCTGCTGGTGCCATCCGGTGCAGACTGACCCAGATGTTTTCGATGGTACTAATATGCTTCTCCTGCACGCTGATGGGGCAGCAAGCTGCGACATGCGGCTCAGCACGCCTCGCGGCGCAGCAGGGTGCAATGCCATCACAGCTCGGGGCGTCGTAGCTTACATGTATCTTTTCTATTCGGCTAATGTATTTGTCATACACTGTAAAAATTCAGGCCCAACGGATTACACGCGTTACGGTGCAGACACCAAGAGCCAAGGCTGTCGTGCCGCAGTTCGTTCGTCCCTCCCATTGAACCTCCTCGCGATGCAGCAGTAATCATTATCGACCAATGAATTTGGGGCGCCTCGCAACTCTTCAGCTGTCGTCAGGAGCTTGGTGCGTTCCCGCGCTTCGCCGGGAGTGGCCATGCCCGCTGTGCCGCTTGGCAGCAGGGCGAGCCGCAAGCCTCGATCACACGTACAATTGCACTTGTACACTCAGTGCTTTACGCTCTCGAACAGGCGATGGTGCCCTCCCAGCGGCCTTACCTGTGCTGCCCCCTTGTGGGCATACGCCACGTGCACTGCAGGCAGGGCATCAACGCCTGTCGCTCGGCTGGCCCAAGCCTCCGCACCTGTGTAACAGCTCGGTGCAGAAGCAGTGCTCTTCCTCACCTGGTGACTTGCGCAGCCCTTCACCACTCAGCGGCGCCTTCCTGCCTCCCAACTTGTGGCTACCGCGCCGGTGCCCCTGTGAGCCCAACTGCCGGGAACAGGAGGAGCAGCAGTTACCGGGTTACCCTTCCTGTGGTGCGCACAGCTGCCATGGCTGGGGATGGCAAGGCTGTGCCCGCGGAGGAGGCTGGGGAGGAGGAGCTGCTGGCCCCCAGGTGCTGTCCTCAAAAATGCTGCTGCTGCATGAGGCTGGATAGCACGTTGCCAGGGCCTGGCAACGGGCGGCAACGGATCATGTTGATGGGTCGTGCATGTCTTGCTGCATACGCACAGTGACGATTTACTGTGTGGTGGTAACGTGGCTGTACGGTTTGCGGCTTTCCTTCCTGCCAGGAAGTCCCCGCGCGCGGCCAAGGGCAGGGCAACGGTGAAGGCGAAGGCGGCAGCAGCGGCTGCGGCGGACAGTGACGGCGGTGCTGCAGGGGACAAGGGGAGCGACGAGCCGCCGGCCAAGAAGGCCAGGACGCGAGCCCCCAGGTCAGCTACTCGGCTTGCCCTTACGTGTGTACCCGGCCCGCGGCGAGTTTCGCCGATGCGTCTGGATGGGATGCAGGAGCATGCCACGTTCCAGCCGTCCACTGTGGGACCCTCATGGCGGATTATGTCGACACCCAAATAGGCTCTGGAGTACTGAGAAGTAGGGGTATGGTGCCATACCACCGTATGCCAATGTGAGGCCTTCCTCCCCGGCCTCTTTCAGGGCTAAGGCTGCCAAGAAGGAGCCGGCAGCAGATGGTGAGGGCGGCGATGAGGGCGGGGAGGCTGCAGCCAAGCCGAAGGCCAAACGGGCCACCAAGGCGCCTGCAGGTGGGTGCAGCTGCGGTGCTGCAGCAGGGTAGCACGCTACCAGCACGCTACCGTTATCCGGCATTGGCACTTCATGGTCGTACTCCCCATTCCGTCAAGCTGCGGTTACCAGTGCTCAAGTTGAGTTGAGTAGCTCGTTAATATACCTTGTGTGTGTCGCTCTCGTATTGCCCCGTTCCTTCCGCAACAGCCAAGAAGTCGGACGGGGAGGCGGGGGAGGCTGAGGCTGCGGCAGCGGCTGAGGTGAAACCCAAGGCTAAGCGGGCCAAAAAGGCTGATGCGCCTCCAGGTGTGGGTGGGGTCGGTGAGGAGCTCGCACGAGCAGCAGCCAGCAGGTGTTTGCACAAGTCGTCCAGGACTTGGCATGCCAGACATTGCTGCACAGGGAATCAGCCATGCAGCGGCATGGTCTGCCAAGGACTCTCGGATGACTGGTTGTAGCATGCACGCCTGCAAATCTTCGCGCTCCGTGCTTCCCACCTTCATCCCTTCCTTGAGGCATGCCCCTGCCACTAGTCCTACTGCCCGTCCGTTCCCGCTTCCACCCTCGGCCCCCCACTCCCCGCAGCCCTGCAGTACACTGCCGCCATGCGGCTGCCGCCGCCCCCCGAGGGCTCCCCTGTGCTCAAGATCCTCACCTGGAACGTCGCAGGCCTGCGCGCACTGGTCAAGAAGGTAAGCCCTGCTGGCCCAATCCCACCGGCCGTTGCCCACCGGCGAAGAGGCTGTTGTGCGCGCCACAACAGCCTCACGGCACAGCAGGCTAGCACAGTGCGCAATGCTGGCGGCGGCAGCTGCACGGGCCCTGGCATGCTGCTCCCCCCAATTCTACATTGCGCCCCGCCCACTGCGTATAGCTGCTTACAGCAAGCGCATCGACGTGCGCAGGACGCCATGTTGCCGGGGCGTTCGCTGACGGGCGGACGACGTAAACGTCAGCCCCCAGGCATCGCTTTCGTTACCCGCCTAGCCCAGGCCTAGCCACCCTTTATGGACAGCAGCGGCGTGCGGCTCGCGCGCCTTCTCACGTACTCAATTGTCCTGTCAACACGCGTGTACGTAACAACTTCCGCCGTCTGCCCGCGGCCCTCTCCCCCCCCCCCCCGCCATCCCCCCAGGACAAGGACGCGCTGTCCAAGCTGGTGGCTGAGGAGGGCGTGGACGTGGTGTGCCTGCAGGAGCACAAGCTGCAGGGCAGCCACACCAGCGGCATGGCGGAGGCAATGGGCCTGCTGGTGGGTGGTGGGCGGCGCTTGCGTCTGCGGCACGCTGTGCACCCGTCTAGCGGTGCACCCACCGGGCTGTCCGCGAGGACCCTTGGCCCACGTGTCCACTCCATGTTCCGCACTGCCGCCCGCGCTCTGCACCATGGAACCACCGCTGTCCACTGCCAGTGCCTGCAGCCCGCCAAACCCCCGGCGCCTCTTCGCGGTCCTCCCCACCACTACCCGCTGCGCAACCCTCCTGTGCACCCTAGCCTTCGACCCCTGCATAAGTAACAAAGCATCGCCCTATCGGCCCCAGGGCTGGACGCACACGTGGGCCTGCTCCACCGCCAAGCTGGGCTACAGCGGCGTGTCGGTGGCCACGCGCCAGCCGCCGCTGTCCGTGACGGTGGGCATGGGCGGCGCGGCGGAGGACGAGCACGAGGCGGAGGGCCGCGTGGTGACGGTGGAGCTGCCGGAGCTGTTCGTGGTCAGCTGCTACGTGCCCAACAGGTGCGCGCCCGTGCTGTGTATCGGGAACTGTTGTTCTGCGGCATGGTGGACGGTTGGTCGGCTGCTACGTGCCCAACAGGTGCGCGCCTGTGCCACACTGTTTCATAGTCGCTGGTGTTGTGGTCCCTGGGCTGGGTCCAAAAAGGGCTGGAAGTGTGCAACTGCTATGCCGTTGAGGGGGATAGGGTATATGCATGCCGGAACCGGAACTGTGGGGAACACCGGGCCCGCACTTCTATGCCATCCTGCAGTCGGGGTAATGACGTCGGCGCTACCGGACCAGGTGGCGTGTGTCTTCCTGGCCTGCGTCCGCAACCGGAAACAAGTAATGTACGGCGCCCAACGAGCAATCGCTCGCCTTTTTTGGTGCCGTACCTCCCTAGCCCATCCATTTAACACCACCGCTGTTCCTTCCGCAGCGGCGAGGGCCTCAAGCGCCTGGACTACCGCACCCAGCGCTGGGACGCCGCGCTGGCCGCCTACATCTCCTCCCTGGAGGCGCGTGGCAAGCCCGTGGTGCTGACGGGGGACCTCAACTGCGCGCACAAGGAGATCGACATCCACAACCCCAAGGGCAACCTGCGGTCCGCGGGCTTCACCATTGTGCGTGGGACGGGGGCGTACGGGAGGATAGCGGGGAGAGGTGGGGACAAGGGGCAGGGGGCGTGTGCATTGCCCATGCAGGACAAGGGGGACAGCTCCCCTCGCTGTGGGTGTAAGGGTTGCGGGCAGTAGTGGGGCCTTAAAACGTTCTGTGCGCCCTCTTGCTAGTGGACATTTCAACGTAATGTTGGTGGCTGTTTCTTGCCTCTGCAGGAAGAGCGCGAGAGCTTCGGCCGGCTGCTGGTGGGGGAGGTGGGCATGGTGGACAGCTTCCGCGCGCTGCACCCCGGCGTGGTGGGATACACCTACTTCACGCACAAGTTCAACTGCAGGGCCAACAACAAGGTGGGGCAGCGGGGTGTTGGGAGGGAGGCGGCTGGAAACAACCGTAGCGCGCATTGCCAAGGGGGGGAAGGGGGGAAGAAGAAAGCAATAACGCGAACTTGTGGGAAGGGGGGGCGGACGAGCAAGGTGGGGCAGGGTTGGTTGGGGCCGGTCCAAGCGGTCAATGCTGCAGGTATGGACAAGGCCTGGTGGCAGACGTGCTAGGGGACAGTGGCCGCGGCACCTTTGAGCTTGCAAGTGCAGGTTCCCTCCTACGCCAAGGACCGTAGCAGGCTGGCCACACGTGTGACGCGGCCTGTCCATTGCGCCTGGGGCCATGGCATTGAGCTGTGCGAAGGCGACATGTAGTACCTTGTGCGCTTGACTCCCGGCAGACATAGGAGTCCAAGTCGATATTGTACACGATTTTGCTTCTTACCCTCAGGGCTGGCGGCTGGACTACTTCCTCACCTCCTCCTCCCTCATGCCCCCGGGGGAGGTCAAGCCCAAAGTGGAGCCGCCTCCGGGGGCGGAGGGCGAGCAGCAGCAGGGCACGGAAGGCAAGCCGGCGCCCGCGCGCACGGCGCCCGCCACCCGCTGGCGCGTGTACGACAGCTGGATACGGCAGGACGTGTATGGCTCGGACCACCTGCCCATCGGGCTGACGCTCGTGCGGTCTTGAGGGCCGGTGTCCTAGGGCACTTGCCGGAAAATCGGGTCGGCTGGCGGACGGGACTGCCTTCGCTGGCGCTCATTCCTAGGCCAAGGCTGTGTGCAACGGTCAGACACCGGGAGTGCATTCTAGTTGTGTGGTGTTGTGTGGCGACGGTCGGTTGTCGCCCAGGCGCAGATGGTGGTGCGAAGAATGGTGCACATGTTGGCTGGGGTCAGCGTGGTTTGAGCATAAGCGTTGTGCTCGCCGTTGAGCAGTTAGGCGTGCATTGTCTTGCCAAAGTAGAAAGTACCCCTGGACTTGGTGGTTCGTCGCATGGAATTTTTCATGGGCGGCCCTGCCACTAGTCCGTATGCGCCGCAGTGCGCAGTCTTCGTTCAACGGTCGGGTTCCGGGTTTTTTTTAAGTGACCTCTCTGTGCTTCAGGCAACCACCATTTATGAGACGCGGAACTTCCTGGCCGCATTTGTAACGGTGCAGTTTGAGCACAGCCAATGCTACCAGTGTGAGCTGTGTACCAAATAGTACCGGTAAGCATGGGAGCCCCAACCTGAGCCGCACCAGCAGGCAGTGCATGCAAGTGTCTTACAGGACCAACGAGCTGGCAACCTCGTGCCGCCCAATTATCGCTGTACGACAAGAAACCGCCATGACCACGACGTGCCACCAGCACTTGACGCGTACCTTGCGGCAACCGTCAAGGACGTACTACTCTATGCTCCTGTTTAATTGGAAACCCCATACCTAATGCACCCTTCGCGCAAGGTGTGTCCTTGGCATGGCGAGCAACGAACAGGCAACTGAGGGCAACTGCTCACGCGTGACTGATTGTACAGACCCAAAACCCATGCCAACCCTTAGATCTGCGCTAACAAGTATACTGGCCGCGGGTCAAACCACGCAACCACCCGCCTGCCACCCGGCCGCTGCTGCAGGCCTGCAGCTGCACCCGTGGTCAGATGCCGTGCTGCCAACCAGCTGCCGCAGCTGCCCCCGCCGCCGCCGCCGCCCCCTACTCGAGGCGAATCTCGTCCAGGCAGATGTACGCGTCCCGCTCGTTGGTGTTCTGGAAGTCGAACCTGTCAAGCTGGTCCTGCGCCACGGCGCCCTCGCACTTGAAATCCGAAATGGGCACGCGGATGTGGTACCAGTTGGGAGAGCGGGTCTCCTCCGGAGTCTGCAGGACAGGGGAGGGCCAGGGGAGGCAGGTGGCAAAAGGCGTGGGGTGCGTCGGCCAACACACTGAGCGTGCACAGGGTTCGCATGTGTAGTAGGATGTGGTGCAGGGATAGGATTAGGGTTCCACCCCTTTACCGTACTCGGGTGTGGATTTTTTCCAGTACCGTACCACACTACCCACCGTGGTGTTGAGGTACACCTCGTTGAAGCAGTAGTTCTTCTCGCCCTCGTTCTCCGCCAGCACAAACAGCTTGACGGGGGGGATCTGCACGACGGGGCGACAAGGCGGCGAGGAGCGCACACCACACGTCAAGGTGGACGCGTGGGGCTGGTGCGTAGGAGCACCACAACGTGAAGCCACGCCAGTGACGGCAGGTGACGGCAGGTGCTGACGCGCGGGGCGGACAGCTCGACACCCGTCGGCGGCAAGCTCAGTAGCTGCAGTGCCTGGCACGGAGACGCTGCACGTGCATGGCTCGCGCCTCTGATCGTTCTAAAAGGCCCGTACAGCTCCCAGGGTGCACGCCGCAGCGCATACTGGGTCACAGGCAAGCGGTCAAAATCACACACCCAATCGCTGTAACCTTACAGTCAGTATTTATCGATACATGCTCCGTTTCTTCCTGCATAGCATTCTCCTCCACACCCGGTACCTTGTATCCTGCTGCAACGTGCGGGCACCTCACCTGGTCGCTGGGCGTGGAGGAGACGAAGGGGTCCGTACTGTTGCTGTTGGATCGGATCCAGAAGCTGATGGCGGAGGCGTTGGCGAAGGGCTGGTAGCCGGGCCGTCCGCACTCGCGGCACAGGAAAGAGATGCCGCCGCCGGGCGACAGCTGCAGGCACGTGGCGGCGCCGCCGTCGATACCGGCACCTGCGTGCCGACATGCGTGGGTGAGGTAGGGGAAGGGCAGGGGATGCAGCGCGAAGTGTGAGAGAAGCTTCGGGAGTATGCGTGCAAGGTGTGTGGGTAAATTGGCGGTACTAAACACGGGAGAAGCGCCGCCGGCTGCCTCTACAAGCCCCTCGCATGCCAGAGAGGCCGCCAAATGACTTTGCTGCGAGAGTTTTGTCAAGGCGGCCGGCGGCGCTTCTCCCGTGATCAGTACCAGCCACCAATGTGATTAGTTACGACTGTCAGCTCCACAGGCGGAACACCTTGTGGCCTCCTAATAACACCCCCCAGCCGCCATGCCATCCCAGCCATCTGGGAGAGCACTGCAAGCCCGCAAGCACGCCACTGTCGGCCGGCCGACGGCCCCGCCCGTGCCACACAGTTTTAAGTCACAGTAGTGCACCATTCATCAGCTCCACCCACTAAGCTCCACACAGCATCACCCAGCACCCGCCGTCCACCCAGCCCACCCACCGTCCTGCTTGAGCCTGAAGTACCCAGCGCTGTAGGGGTACCAGTTCCAGCCCGGCTGGATCTGGTCGCGGTACACCACGGAGCTGACGTAGCCGGGCGCGGGCGGCGGCGGGAAGGGCGCCCCCGTGTCGCAGTCCACCGGCCGGTAGTCGATGCTCATCACGCCGTACACGGGGTGCGCCAGCTTCTCGAACGCAAAGTACGACAGGTCGAAGTGGTTCTGGCCTGCGGGAATACGGAGGGTGGGAGCTCCTTGGTGTGGCGGCAGGTGCATGCACGTACCGGTAATGGCCTTTGTCTGCTGCATGCATGCTTGCCGATAGGTCCGGCACTGCTACAACCATAGCGCCTGAAGGTTGCGGTGTGGTAGGTGCTGTGCCGACGCACGTGCCCACGAGGCCCTGGGTCAGGGCCCTATCAGACGACCTATTACTAGGCCTGCACGCTGGCAGCACGCAACCACGTGATACGGCACCCACCTCCGCAGCACCACTCCTGGCGGCGCACCTCCCCGCCCGCCCTGACGCCCGGGGCGGTGTCCGACAGCACCTGGCGGCAGGGGCAGGCGTCGATGACGCGCACCGTCACCACCTGGGGGGCAACGTGGCAGAGGTGCCAAGGGAGGACGAGGGAGAGGGGAAGACGTGTAAGCTTGAAGAGCGGGGATGGGGAGGCAACAGGCGCGCGCTGCCATGGCAGGGCTTCCACGGGAGATGACGAGGTGCAAGTCGCGCAAGGTTAGAGGGAAGCGGGCGTGACGGGTGCGACCACCTGCACCCTGCGCGGCTCTCTCCCCCGCCATCTCCTCTCATGTGCCCCACACTCACCCTGCACCCAACGGTACCTGTGCTTTGACCCGTACCGCACCTACACGCTGTACCCCTCACCTGCACCCCGCACACTGCACTCACACCCCGCACCCCACAACCCGCACCCCGCACCCTGCACCACACCCCACAATCACACCCCGCACCCACTCCCTTCACACCTCGCACCTGCTTGTCGTCCCAGCAGTCGGTCACCTGCAGCCCCTTGGACCCCCCTGGGTTGCCGGGCCACGGCCTGCCCTGCGTGTCCGTGATGTTGGGGTTGATGGCGGGCAGGTAGGGCCGCAGGGGGTCGCCGTCGAACAGGCCGTTGATAATGGTGACGGGCGAGCTGGAGTTGGCTGCAGTCGGGGGAGGGGTCGGGTGGGGATGGGGCGGCGGACTAGGGGATGCGGGACACGGAGTGCGGGTCAGCAGGGGGGCAACCAGGAAGCGGTGCAGCTAGTCCAGGTTGCTTGGCAAGGGAACTGGGCGTTTTGCCAGGCTAAGACACAGGGGTTGCCGTCCCCAGGGCCACAGCGCTAGCCTCCCTCAGGCACCCGGCCCACACCTTGCGTTGCCCTGCTGGCAACCAGTCACTGTGCCCCTTCTCCACGCCCCTGCGGCCCACAAGCACCATCCACCCGCCTGTACTCAGATCCCGTGTCGTGTTCTATTGAAGAGAAGCAAAGCCGTATGACTATGCGCCTTCCGTTGTGTCACGTTTGCCGTCACATCTTCTTGCACACGGATCCCCACACCCTGGCCTCACCCGCCACGATGCCGCTGGTGCACTTGACCTGGTAGCAGCGGCCGCAGCTGCCGGGGTAGTCCGGGTCTGCGTCGGCCGCCGCCGCCACGGCGTCCTGCGGGAAGGGCAGCGTGCCGTCGCTGTTGGTGTAGCCGCAGGCGCCGTAGGTGAGGATGCCGAACGAGCCCTCGCCGCGGGAGGGGTCGTACGCCGCGGACAGGAAGTCGGGGCCGCCTGGGGGTGATGGACGGAGGGCGGATGGAGGGTCAGGGACTCAGTTCGGGTAGGGCAGAGTTTGTGGGGGGAGGTAATGCGTACCCTGCAGGTGGATTTGCTGACAAGCCGGAGAGGGGAAGGATGTCAGGGCAAGGCTGGTGGTATTGGGTGGGGGGCGAGACGTGCGGGGTAGGAAGGGTTCTGGCTGCCCGCTGTGCCTTCGGCCCGGCCTTCGGCCAGCGGTGCAGGATTGAGTACCGCCCAGGGCGTGTCAGGCGCGTGACGGTTGACGGCTAGTGTGCTGCCATATGAGGTCCAGAATCCTAGTGAGACGGTTTGTTGTATCTTGTGTGATACCGGTAGCTGTCAGGCTTACCGTAGTAGGTGGCCCGGCCGCGCACCCAGCCTGAGGGCGGGCCGGGAGGGTTCACCACAGCGCCGCCGTTGCTGCCAGTCGGAGGAGGAGAAGGAGGACGGGTGGGAGGGGAGCGGCCTCGACTGCTGCCGCCACCACCACCACCACCGCCACCGCCACCACCACCGCCATTACCGCCGCCACCTCCACCACCATTACCGCCGCCGCCGCCGGTGCGTGCCCCAGCGCTGTTTGCGCTGGCGCTGGCGCTCGCGGTTGAAGCAGCGTTGGCCGAGCCGCCGCTAGTTGTGACACTGCTAGACTGCGCCGGCTGCGCGTCGGCCATTGACAGGAAGGCTGCTGCGATTGCGAGTGCGGCAATGAGGCCCGCGGCAGTGGCAGCGCGCCATTGCGCGGCTCGTTTCGGTGTTTGCGGCTTCCGGTTCCGAACAGCCATTTTGCCGCGCCGCGTCAAATGTGCCAATGCAGCTTGTTGTCAAGAATACTGCAAGGAGATATCCTATATCACGCTGTTTGTTGTCGCCAGCGGCGGACTGGTAGGCTATTGGGAGGTCAGCCGTCCCGTGGGTCGCTCAGAAGTGTCACTTGGCCGCGCAAACTGACGCGCACACAACAACAGAAGTATCTAATGCGTTACCGCTATATATAGTAAACGCCACAGATGCGTAGGTCTGGCATGGTGCTTGCTGTGGAGCCCGGTCAGACTCCAAGGCGGACGCTTTGATTGAGGCTTGGTCAGGTCCGGCCCAGCTTCCAGCTGTCCCTCAGTCGTTCCTAGTGAGGCGAGGAGCTCTGTAAAGTTCGGCTGTGACCTTTTTGCAATGCTCGTTCCTGCTGTCTTACGGCAGAATACCGCAAGACGCATTTGACACCAGTGCATCGCACGTCCTTGTCAACGTTCCGCTTCCGCTCGCTGTTCCAAATTTTAGCACGAGCCCTGCAGCCAGCACCCTGTCGCAATCAAGTACCGTAGACAGGGTGTGTCCATGGTGTACGGTACCGTATGTAGTCAAGCGACGTAGCTCCTCCTAGGCTGAACTCAAAAAAAAAGGCATGGCCCCTGGCCGCCTGGCGGCATTACCGGCCTTCCACCTGGCATGTTGTTTGAAGGCCAGCAGCCCAGGCCTCTTACCCAAGGGGCGGCTCCAACGAGCAGCTTGCAGCCTGGCTTACCGTACTGGCAGTGCAGCACGCAGCAGCCGAAGCTGCGCAGCGCATCCATGCCTGCCTGTATGCGTGCCGTACATGCGTGCAGTACCAGGCCGTACGGACCAGCCAGCAGCTCTTAGGGCGTGCGCGCGTGCCTAGTGCTAGTCCTCTGCGTGTTTGGGGATAGCGAAGCTGTATGGTACAGTGCTGCGGTACCCCGACCAGGTCATGGATTGCCACTGACTGGAGCTTCAAGCCTACCACTCTGCTCAGGGGACTGATGACTCCGCTAGTTGTGACCGCCAAGAATGACAACTGCCACCACCGCTAATCGAAGTCTGCATCTGTGCCGTGCGTCCTGTGTGCCGAAGGGACCCGTATCGCAGGACACATCGCTCATGGATGATACAACGAGTGCCGCACGATGACCTGCGACGACGCACCTGCTCTGCTCGCTCTCCAGGCTCTACAACGGCCTACATCAGAACACTGCACGTCACACAGGGGTCTACCTCCCACCCGTTAAACGTAACAAAACCATAGGGAGCATCAGACACAGCCCTGGCCTCCCCGTGCCCTCCTGACTGCATTCCCTGCCTGACACGTGCCAAGGCAGGACGGGGCCCGCGTACGCACCCATCGGGCAGAAGAGAGCATGGAGTCCAGCGCCAATTCTTTCTGTTGGCTCATGCAATTTTCAGTAATCGAAATATGTCCTGCAGCTATGCGGACTCGGAGGCTTTGTGCCAGCATCGGCTACCTGCGACCTGGGCGGGCAGGTGGCAGGTAGGTGCATGTCGTGCCGGTTTGTACGGGAGCCGTAATGTCACACCTGGACTTGTGATGCGCCGTGCTTGTTACTACAGCCATTCGGGCTGAGCCGGTCCATAAAGGATTGCTAGCTGAGCCAAATTTATTCAGAACAAACTAGCTCGCGCTCGCCCACCCAGTATTAGTAGTTGCCAGACATCACCACAGGCTTGACGAGTACTTGCATACCTGTACATATCTTGATTTTAAAAAAATGTTCCGGTTAGGCGGCCTATTGCTGGCCGCAGCCATTATGCCTCTTGCACTGGGGGCAGAAGTCAGCTTTCGGCATGGCGTCGCGTCTTCTGGACACGGCTACATTTCCACTGTGTAGGTGCCAGTACTTCCACCACCACCTTGCCGACGCCTTCCTGGCTGTTGCCCACGAAGTCACAAGGTCCAGTAGGCGCATGCGGCCATGTCGGCACACCGGCAGTAGGCCGGACATCAACCGGTCGCACAGCCTTCGTGCGCAAACGCAAACCAGAAGTCTGCTCCTAGCTGCTGCCATCACCTGTGCTGGAGCTGCATGTCGTCCTCTGCGCCATTCGCCACAAAGGACTAACACCATCCTGCCCGTGGTTTCGGCTGGCGCTCCGCCCAAACTTCAGGCTCACGCTGGAGCCCAAGGACACGGAGCCCAACACTGTTAAGCTTTTCTACCAGGTCTCTACCTCTCGACATGACTTCAGCGAGGCGTTCGTCGTTGCAAGCGGCCTGGCAAATGTCGCATGGACCTCTGAACCCGGACTCTTCCACGCGACCGCCGTTATCAACGGCATCGAGCCAGGGCAGCACTATTATTACAGATTCATCATGCCTGATGGTCCAGTATCCCCATTGGGCGCGTTTCACGCTCCCGCACTCTCGGATGCGCCCGGCCACCGGCTGGTGCACATGGACCGGCGCCAACTGCGTGAGGGCGCGGGCGTGGACGCGGGGGCAACTACCACCAGCTTCCAGCTGCTGCACTTCAACGACGTGCACAACCACATAGAGGGCATCCTGTCCAACGGCAAGACGTGCACAGCGGATGACGAGGTGCGAACCCGTGGGATGGCACGCAGTTGGCTTAGTCAGCTGGAAAAGAGCACTGGACAGCTGCATTTAGTCGGCTTCCGGCACACGCCAGATATGTTTTTGGCACAAGCCGAATGCAAAATGGACAGCTGGTGCTGCTGAAAACATGGCACATTGGGTCTTGGCAAAAAGGCTATACACGCTGCAAAAGTGTCCGTACGCTCCTTTACATTCCCCCACCCCGCCCTGCAGTCCAAGGGCGCCTGCATGGGCGGCATGGCCCGAATGGCCTCCTTCGTCAAGGAGGCGCGGCAGCAGGGGCCCACGCTGGTGCTGGATGTTGGTGGGTAGCTTGGAGGGGTGGACGTGGTGACGGGGCTGGGGAGGAATGTGCCCGTGTGGGCCTGCGAATGTGTTGAGCTGGTGGTCGGGGACGCAACGCCGTGACCCTTGCCCTGCCTCTGCCTGCTGCTGCCAACCCTGCGCAGGCGACGAGGCCACGGGCACGGTGTGGGACCGCGTGTACCCCAACCACACCGTGCAAGCCCTGATTCAGAAGGAGATGGGCGTAGACATCTTCGTGAGTGCACGCTGGCGTATAAGGGCGGGCCGCCTTGCCACCGCGCCTTGCACTGCTATCGCGCAGACACATCGTACGGCACTACGATAGCGCAGCGACCGGTAAAATTCTGCACGGGCGGATGCGGATGCGGCCTGCTAAGCTTGCGTACCAGAGCAGGGGTGTACGCGACAGTGCCAGGCATACGCTACTTACGTTGGGCATACCCATAGCCCCTGAACGTGCTCTGACTCCCTTCCCTGCCTTTCTCCTGCCATCCCCCGCCATCTACTTGCAACGCGTACGCTCCGGACGCTCGGCACGTGGCGTGAAAACATACTCTGGGCAACCACGAGGTACACAGTTGGACCAAGCGCCATCAGGCCTGGGCGCCGCTTGATGCGCATAGGCACACTCCGCCGTAGCAGCAGCATGCACAGCCTGCTTGTTCCTCCCAGTACTCCAGCAATGCCGGACATGACCTTCCCGGCCCGTTGCCCCTGCCTGCCACCCGCACCCCCATGGCAGTTCGACAGCGGTGTGGCCAACCTTGCAGTGTACCTGCAGCAGCTGGCGGCCAGCGGCATTCCTACGCTGGGGGGGTGCAACGTGGACGCGGCAGGGGAGCCCTCCATCCTGGGGCTGTTCAACAAGTGGGAGGTCAAGGAGGTGGCCGGCGTAAAGGTGGGGAGGGGGGAGCAACGGGGCCCAACGCGTACCGGGTACCACAAACCCGCACGGCCGCGTGCCTTTCTGGTAAAGGGTGCCTGACGCCGCCGTTCGTTCGCGGCCTAAAGTACTGTTCCGCGCGTTTATAATGCACATCGAGGTAAAGAGCTTTCACATTACCGGTATTATCCTTTGCGTTGCAGGTTGGGCTGCTGGGCTGGCTGACCCGCTCCACGCTGAGCCAGGTGAACGCGGCGCGGCTCCACATCAGCGACGAGGTGGACGCCATGAAGCAGTGTGTTAGCGACTTCAAGGCCGCGCACCCAGACGTGGGCATCCTCGTGGGGGTCAGCCACGGAGGTGCGTGCGGCTGGGAGGAAAAGTGCCCAGTCCGCTTTGTGCACTCCTGCCAGGCAACTGCATGTGACGGCATGAGCGCCTCGCAGCAGAGGCCAGCAAGGTGTATGAAGTGCACCTGCCCCCTCTTACCCTATCCCCCCCCCTCCACTGCAGGCTACCTGTCCGACCTCCAGGTGGCAGCCTCCGTGCCCGACCTGGACATCATCGTGGGGGGCCACAGCCACACCTTCCTGTGGGGCACCAACGGAACGGAACGGGGCCCGCTGCTCAGTGAGTGCACCTGCCCCTGCCCGTGCCCCTGCCGCCTGTCCAACACTGGGGACCTGCTGCAGCCCATAGCCCACTGCCGCTGCCCGATAGCGTGTCCCCACTCGTGTCGCCACCAGCGTCACGCGCATGGAGCTGGTCCACGGGGCAACGCTGGGGCTTCCCCTCTGACCCCTGCTCTGCGCTCCGCCGCCCCGTTGTCCCCCAGACGCGTCCAACCCCAACAGCGGCGAGGCCCCCGGCGGGCCCTACCCCACTCTGGTCACAGGGCCCCACGGCCGCCAGGTGCCGGTGGTGCAGGCAGCATGCTTCAGCAAGTGAGAAGCTGGGGGTACCATCGTGGGGTATCATGGGGGAAAGGAATAGTCGGCCAAATGCGCTCATACGTTGCACTGCACAACAACACCTACCTGGACACTTAGCCGACTGTCTCTTGCCTGCCAGCTGCTCGCCTCCTCCTTCTTCTCCTCCCTCTGACCTCCCCCTGACCTCCCCCTTTCCCCACGTTTCAGGTACGTGGGGCAGCTGCAGCTGACGTTCGGGCCCAGCGGTGAGCTGCAGCATCTGGCGGGCAGCCCCGTGCTGATGGGCAGCAGCATCAGCGCCAACCCCGTGGACAGGGACCCCGCCACCCTGGCCATCATCGACGCACACCAGGGGCCCGTGCGGGAGCTGGACTCGAGCGTCATTGGTGGGTCCACACTGCCGTTCTCAGGGAGTTAGATGGAACACGGCACGCTCAAGGTCCTGCCCTCCAAGAAGCAAACGCCGCAACAGGGCGCGAATGCATCTTGAAGTGAGCGCGGCGCTGGTCCTCCACCGCACAGCTTTCCATGCGGGCCTGTCAAATCCACACGCCCCATGCCCCACCCTTCGACCCCCACATCCGCAGGCTACACCCCCGTCACGCTGGACGGCTCCCCCTCCCTGCTGCGCTCCCAGGAGGCCCCTCTAGGCAACGTGGTGGCGGACGCACTCATGTGGTGAGCAAGCTGCGGCATTTGCGGTCAAACCAAGTGGGAACCTGCGACGTTCTTGTGCAGGCCAACGAATGCGCGACACAAGCGCAGGACTGCCACCCCACCCCCCAAGCAGCCAGAAGCGCATCATCAGCGTAGCAGCTGCAGGGCACGTCCTCCAAAGCACCCCGTCCCGTGCGTGCCACCCCGGTTGCCTCACACTGCCTCACCCTGCCGTACGCTACCTTACACAGCCGTACATTTGCCGTACGCGCAGGTACGTAGGCCAGACCACCAAGACGGGCGCCGACGTGGCGCTGATCAACTCTGGCGGCATCCGCGCCTCCATGGACGCCGGCGACATCGCCACCGCTGACGTGTACGCCGTGTTCCCGTACGGCAACCTGGTGTCGCTGATCAGCGTGACGGGCGCCCAGCTGGTGGCGGCGCTGGAGAACAGCGCCAGCGTCGACTTCAGCAACCCGTCCGGCAAGTTCTCGCAGGTACGGCACGGCACGGCGCAGCGCGGTACGGTACGGTGCTGTAAGGCGGTACGCACACAGGTGCACGTGCACGCGTCGAGTTCGGCTGAGGGCGGGTGAGCCGCCTACCTACGTGGTGCTAGCCCCCGTATCGTTTTGTGAGCACGCACGTCCCGTGTCCCTGTAAGACATGCCCGTGACTCCTCGCCCCCACGTACTATTCAACGTACACACGTTACTATGACTACCTCTCTCCCCATTGTCATGCAGGTGTCCGGCCTGTCCTTCACGCTGCGCAAGGACGCCCCCGTGGGATCCCGCGTGCAGTCCGTGGACTTGCTGCGGCCGGACGGCAGCCGCAAGCCCCTGGACCCCTGCCGCCACTACCTGCTGGTATGCTCCGACTACCAGGCTGCAGGCGGCGACGGCTTCAGCATGTTTATAAACGCACAGCGCCTTATCGCCAACGGTGAGCCCCTGGACCAGGCCTTCTCCAGCTACATCTCAGCGCACAACCCGCTGCCGTCCGGCGTGTACGGCCGTATCGTGGACTGCGCCAATAACAGCAGCAGCTGCCCGGCCACACGCACCGTGAACGCCACGTGTGGGAGCAGCAACAGCAGTATCCCGCTTTCCTCGCCCTCTGCATCCTCGCCCGGTCCTTTGCCCGGTTCCCGCTCTCCCGCCCCCGGACCTCGGTCTCCCCAGCCCAAGCCCGGTTCCCGCTCTCCCGCCCCTGGGCCCCACTCCCCACAGCCCAAGCCGGGTTCCCGCTCCCCCGCCCCCGGGCCCCACTCCCCACAGCCCACTCCCGGAGCCCGCTCCCCTGGCCCCGGCCCACGCTCTCCCCAGCCCGGCCCCGGAGCCCGCTCTCCCGGCCCCGGCCCACGCTCTCCCCAGCCCGGCCCCGGAGCCCGCTCCCCCGGCCCCGGCCCACGCTCTCCCCAGCCCGGCCCTGGAGCCCGCTCCCCCGGCCCCGGCCCACGCTCTCCCCAGCCCGGCCCCGGAGCCCGCTCTCCCGGCCCCGGCCCACGCTCTCCCCAGCCCGGCCCCGGAGCCCGCTCCCCTGGCCCCGGCCCACGCTCTCCCCAGC
>VFQN01001066.1_pt1 | contig 48157 bp, 32 predicted proteins | sample 3512371 | NCBI WGS metagenome assembly VFQN01 (sample SAMN10412370, study PRJNA504923) | tailings metagenome | isolation source: Replicate 2 from Balatoc abandoned mine | place: Philippines: Itogon, Benguet | collected 2017-08-28
TGTTTCTTTTTCCTTCCAATTTTCCAAGCTTTTTCCTTTATTATTTCCTATTTTTCTCCAAGAAAAGTCTGCCCATCGCCCAAGGTAGGGATTCGGGCTTGGGTGGGTTTGGAATTGGACTTTTCCTTCGTGCAACCATCATCACTTCATTTCAATTCGTAATTAGGAAGACCTTCCTCCATCAACTTTACAAACTTCTAAAATTGTGGTTGAGATTGTAGTGACAAAGAATTATTGATCTATTCAACTGGTTCCGCTTGGTTCCCCAAGATAGAAAGCCTTGAAAATGGAGGATGGACATATCTTTGATCTGTTGACGTTCTCCTTGTTCGAATCTTTGTGCGGGTTCTTTTACTGTTTCATAATATTGTGCTATTGTGGACCTAAGTAAGTTCAACAAAATTTGTTTTGTGGTTAAAGATCTGACATTTACTTCTTCTTTAGTCATGTCAAGCAAATTAACTTCGTCACAGCTTTGCTTTTCTCAGGCACTTTCTTTGCAAGCAATATTTATGTTTACTTTGGTAATATCTCAAGTTTATAGAGATGCCACTCTCACTCACCTTTTTTATAGACCCAAGGTATAAGTTATTTCATGTGATGGCTACCAGTCTAGTTGGAATGGGGGCTCTCACTGGAGGCTTCATTGGAATGTTGCTCCCAAAAATTTCCACAGGAATTGTTTTGGGTTGTTTAGTTGCGACTTTGATTTGCACCGCTCTCGTTGTAGTGGAAATGAACTTATCCTTCAGCTATAACATTCCCATCTTCATTGCCTTCATTGTCTTAAGTTTAGTTACCTCCCAAAGGTTTTACGTAAGTTTTTCATCTTTTAACAACTGTTTGTTCGATTTTAATTACTTTGTTTTCAGAAAACGTCCGCGGACTTAAGAAATGCGTTGGCATTAGGATTTGCATTCACACTTTCGATTGACAACCTTCTTCATCGGGATTTGTGCTTCGTTGTGCAAAAGATACTACAGTACTCATTAGACCCCCATAAAGAAGTTTCAGCTCACTATCTTGGCGGAATCGTCCTTCTCTGGACTATTGCCACTTTGATCGGTTTTATTTACCTTGTATACCGCGCGGGTTCTTTTAGAGATTTCCTCAAAAGATTTGCTCCGTCAAGTAACTATATTCCGCTTGCAAAAGATCCTGTTGATGACGAAAGAAAGACCTCTTTTAAGCAAAGAACTTTTCATTATCCAGATACTTTAGTCTCGAATTACATCGATCCTGATGATATCCCGGACTATTTAAAACCATATTCTGAAGCAATCTTTCTGTCTGCTCCAAATATTATGAAGCGGCATGGTTTTCAGAGCGATAATACACGAAATCAAGCGGAGCATTTAGCTATGTTACTGTTTAATGAAACTCGTGCAAGTGACAAAGTTGTATCCGTCCCTGCGTTACGAATTCATCGTCGATTGTTTTTTAATTATCAGAAATGGTGTGATAAAGTAGGAGTTCGACCATTATTGTTGAAAGATCTTTCGCCGATCAAAACTCTTGATATATTAATTGAGGATATGCTAATCTTTCTTCTGATTTGGGGAGAAGCGGCCAATTTACGTCATTTACCAGAATGTCTTTGTTTCTTGTTTCATAAAGTTATGGAAGAACATTTGCAAGGAAGATTTACTTCTAATAATGGGAGATCGGGAGCCAATGCTGCAAATTTCCCTGAAAGATATTGTGGTTATTTCTTAGACATGGTGGTTACTCCTATCTACGAGGAAATCGCGAAAAGCTTTGGTGAAAAAGTTGATCATAGTGAGCGAAAAATATATGATGACTTTAATGAATTTTTCTGGTCGCCATCCTGTTTATCATATTCATTGCATCCTGAGTTACATGAAGATCATATCGAAGTTGGAAATAACCGGGAACGATACAAACCTTTAAGAGATTTACCGGCTGCAATTCGAGCCTCTTCGAAAACTTACCTTGAGAAAAGATCGTGGTTTCACCCGTTGTACGCTATGAATCGAGTTTTTGAGTGGCATGTAATTACGTTTACGATGTTAGCGACACTTAGTTTCGCGAATTTATTGCAATGGACCAACAATTACATGTTTCAAGTGGGTTCCTTCGTATTTTGGGAGATTACTTTTCTTGGAATCCTTTGGACATTTTTAGAGCTTTGGACTTTATTTCCGTCTGTTCATGTGTCTGATGCAGCTTTATGCGGGTTTTTAATTCGTATTTTAGTCGGTTTCTTGATCCTCTGTTATCAGACAGTATACTTTCATTGGTCCTTTGTTCTCGAGGCGGATTCTCATTTGAAAGATATTCCTTTATTTAATCGAGGTGACAATCAATTTTGGTGGTGGCAGTATGTTTGGTTATCTCTGATTTCATTAACATTTTACTTCATTCAGTCTATATTATCAGTTTTCCCTGCTGTTGGGTCTTCTGTTTTAAGTTGGAAGAGTGATTTAGTTCAAGCTTTCTTGTCTATTTGTTATCCACTTTCACAGTTGTACGTCGGCAAAAGAACTAATGTCCCACAATCGGAAGTATTTAATTACATATTTTTCTGGGCGACCTTGATTACTTTTAAAATCTGGTTTGGATATGAGTTTGTTGTCAGCCCAGTCGCAACCCCGACATTAGAACTTTATGACGACTTTATGAATTATCCCACTATGAGCTTCTACAAAACTTCATTATTAATATTCTTTTGGTGGTTGCCTCATTTCCTTGTCTATATTATCGATTTGTATATTTGGTACTCCGTGTGGGCTTCGATGGCTGGTGGAGTGATTGCCATTCTGGATCGCCTTGGTGCTGTGCGTGATAGTGACACTTTCAGAAAGCATTTTATGCGAGCGCCAAAGTTTTTTCATAGTAAATTAATGCCAAGTATCCACAATGAAGCTGAGGAAGAGCGCTCCCTACCTTCTCATTTAAGTACAATGAGTCTCACAGATGTTGTTCCCGAACCAACCATTAAGCACAATCGCTCAAAATCTTATCAAAGCGGTACTGCTTCCAGCGAATTTGAACGTAACGCGGAATTGAGAAATCAAGAATGGTTAATATTTGCACGAGTTTGGAACGAGATTGTAGCACGATTACGTGAGCGTGATTATCTCAGCAATCGTGAAAGAGATCTATTGCTCTTTACCAACTTTGATTGGTTGAGTAAACCAACTTATCTTCCACTTTACCAAACAGCTGGTTGTGTTGAAACCGCTTCCTCGATTTACATTGAATACGCTGACAGATACGAGAAAGAGTCGGACAAACAATTAAAAATTAAAATTGTTGAGGATTACTACTCCACTGTAGGAACTCAAGCGTTTGAGGCATTATTTGAAGCGTGGGAGTTATTAAGTTGGATGATTCTAGAGTTGTTGGGAGGTGTACATCATGACGATGCCAAGAAAATTACAGAGCAGCTGGAAAAATGGGCAATGACGCAAAATATCTTCGGAAAACTTGCTTCAGAAAACGTTCGCCAAATTGTCGAGAGTGCTAGTCAAGTGGCAAAAGAGCTGAAAAGCGTTGCTGAAAAGAGAAAGAAACCTGTTGTCCCTGCTGATTATGCTGGAGCGAATGAAGTCGTTGAACCAACACCCCGAGTTGGAAGTGATGGAAAAACCATTAAGAAATCTCTTTCCACTGGTTTTCTTCCTGCATTAAGTGCTGAAATGGAAGGTTCGAACAAGTTCCAAAATTTGCAACCTTTCAGACAAAAGAAGGAACTCGTTGATCGCTCTCGGGATGTGCTTAGAGAAGCATTGAAATCTTTATTCGGCAGTCTAAAAAGCGCGATGAAGCACTGTGTTACCTTCTTACCAGAAGCCCAAACTTTGAACTCAAATTTAAGTTTTATTCTCACTTCACCTGTGGGCTTTTTTGTTTCAGATGCTTACGCCTCCCGCTGCATAGATAAGTTTAGTCAAGATCGACGATTAAAACCTGCTGCTTCAAAACTCCATAACTTATTGGTTTTACGAGTAACTGAAGTTGAATTAGCCTCACGGGAAGCAAATCGTCGACTGAACTTTCTCTTAAATTCGCTTTACATGGATATCCCGAAAATTCCAGCAACTCGTTATTGCAAAGAATACACTTGTGTGACACCCTATTATTCCGAGGATATCCTTCTCACAAAAGCTGATCTTACTGAAGAAAACAGCGATCGAGTGACAGTACTATTATATTTACAAACGCTGTACAAACATGACTGGGCAAACTTTCTTGAAAGAAAAGGAATTGATGAGTCTGCTATCTGGTCACCCGAACATCTTGCTGATTTGCGTATTTGGGCATCTTGTCGCGCACAAACATTATTTCGCACTGTTGATGGAATGATGTACACTGAAGCGGCAATCAGGTTGCTTGCTGAGTTAGAGCAATTGTCTGCTCCTGAAGTTGATTGGTTGTGCAAAATGAAGTTTAATTATGTTGTAGCTTGTCAAGTTTACGGAGTATTCAAGAAGAATAACGATTCTAAAGCCGATGATATCGAGTTTTTACTTGCTCGCTTCCCGAATCTTCGAGTTGCATATATCGATGTCTACCGTCCGCATGCTAACGAAGCATCCTATTACTCTGTATTAATTAAAGCGCTTGGTGCCGAAACTAGCGGGAAACCAAAGATTAAGGAAGTTTTTCGTATCAAACTTCCAGGAAATCCTGTTTTAGGGGAAGGAAAACCGGAAAATCAAAATCATGCCATTGTTTTCACTCGAGGCAGATATTTACAAGCCATTGATATGAACCAAGATGGTTACTTCGAGGAAGCTTTAAAAATGAGAAACCTTTTAGAAGAGTTCAACAACAATCATGCTATTGTTGGCTTCCGTGAGCATATTTTTACTGGAAGTGTGAGCAGTGTCGCCAATTATATGGCCTTGCAAGAGCTTTCCTTTGTTACTTTGGGTCAGCGAGTTTTAAATCGCCCCTTGAGAATTCGTCAGCATTACGGCCATCCTGACTTATTTGATAAGCTTTTCGTGATGACTGAAGGAGGGATGTCGAAGGCTTCCCGTGGGATCAATTTATCAGAGGATGTTTTTGCGGGTTTTAATGCGACTATTCGCGGTCATTCTGTTGCTTTTGTCGAATACGCACAAGTTGGGAAAGGGAGAGATGTTGGACTTCAGCAAACCTATAAATTTGAAGCGAAGCTATCACAAGGGAATGCGGAACAGTCGATTTCCCGCGATTTATCCAGAATCGGGAATCGATTAGATTTCTTTCGATTGTTAAGTTTTTACTACGGTGGAATAGGTCATTACCTCTCCAATTCTTTAGTTATGTTCACACTTGTAATTATCGTTTACACTCTGTTGGCTTTAGCAATTTATGGCGAAGAGGGAGTGAATGGGCGTGCTTTGCATCCTGAAGGAGTCTTTCAAATGGTCTTGGCTGGTATGGGGATTTTGCAGACGTTACCATTAGCTGTGACCCTAACCGTTGAAAAAGGTTTCCGCGCCATGGTTTCAGAGATCAGTTTTATGATTCTGAGTGGTGGACCATTGTACTTTATCTTTCACATTCAAACAAAATCGCACTATTTCTCCCAAACTCTACTTGCTGGAGGAGCAAAGTATCGCCCAACCGGTCGAGGTTTTGTTACTCGCCACTCACCCTTCGAAGAGAATTATCGCTTTTTTGCATCGAGTCATATTTATATGGGATTTGAACTCATGGTTGCTTTAGTTTTATTTGCATTCTATACCACTTCAAAGCAATATCCTGGGCTTACTTGGTCCTTATGGCTATCTGCATTGGCTTTAGTCTTTGGACCATTTTGGTTTAATCCATTATCCTTCGAATGGAATCGCATCGCTGATGATTATTCGTCCTGGTTGAAATGGATGTTGGAGACAGGAGGTAGTACTAATCAATCATGGGAAGCATGGTGGAAGGACGAAAATTCTTTCTATCATAAACTGTCGGCGACTTGGAAGTTTTACTTGATTCTTCAAAAATCTATTGTTTGGTTCCTAATTGCTGGTGGGATTGCTGGGAAAAAGTTTTTTATGAAGGCAGATGAGCAACTCAAGTTACTTGAAGTTGTTGGTGTCGTCTCAGCGTTTTTCTTCTTAAAGTACATCCTACATCGGTTTGAGAAAGATTGGACGTATCCAGTAAGACGTTTTAGTAGTTTATTTCTCTCAACTACTGTGGGGATAACGTTAATCGTCATGTTTGTAACTCATACAGAGTATTTCTTATACACCATCGCACTATATTATTTCCTTGCTGGTTTCTCATTTCTATTCTTGGTTACAACTGGTTATTCAAACCATTATATCCTCAATCTTTACAAAACCCACGACTACATTGTTGGATATTTTATCTTCTTTTGCTTGTCCATCGCGTGCTTTTTCCAGGTGAGGGTATTTCGTCTTGTTCTTTGTACTGTTTGATCCTTTGTACTGTTTGATTTAGGTTGGAGCGATGCAGACCTGGTTACTTTATCATAATGCCTTGTCACGTGGGGTTGAAATTGAAGATATTTTAAAATATGCTCGAAAGTCTAAAGAAAAGGCATCTGGTGATACGGAGATTATTAATGATCTAAAGGCGAAGATCGCCGAGCAACAAAAGCAAATTCAAGAATTAGTTGAATTAAAGAAGAATATTCCTTACGTACATTACCAAAACCAATTACCCCCTTCTTTACCTTCCAGCCGCGCCGCCGCCGCCAACGCTAATACCCCCTCAGAAATGACGCATTTAAAGATCATCAATCCAGATCAAATTAATTCCAACGGCTATGGCTCAATTTCTCAACTTCCACCTACTCACCCGAGTACTCACAATCATAGTCATGGAAGCGGAGCGAGTAATTACCCGGGTGTGGACATATCAGGTAAATCTGACGCCAGCAGCATTCGCGGTGGAGTACCATCTTCAAGTCCTTCCACCCCAACGTCACGCGGCTTACCGGGGCATATTCGTTCTAGCCGTTCGTCGGATTCAATTGGGAACATGCTCCGAGAAGTGAGTAGTTTTGACGCTTCGATGCATTATGCGACTCACGTTCCAGATAACACTACTCCAGGAAGTACATTAGTCAACAATCAAACTTTTAAATTCTCTCAACCACCTTCCTTCCCTGCCAGAGATTAATCAAGATATAGAAAGGGTTTCTTTCATAGAAAAGAAAAGATCTTTTAGAACCACATTACTTTCAAGATTTTCATTTTTGTGACATTTGATGATTCAGTTTTGTCTTCAAAGAATCCTCATTCTATCATGTTTGTTTATTTTTGTTTCAAGAGGCCTCAGCTGTTCCCAATTACTGAATATGATTGCCTCCAATTCTATGATGCACACCATTTTATATCCATTTTTGTCTTCATGTGTCTTTCCCCCGACGAGAAGAAAAGAAAGATTTGATCAAATAAATCCATTTTTTCCCCCCTGAAAATAAAAATCACATCAATGGTCAATTCTTTTCCATAAATTCGTGTGTGAGTGAGTGAAAACATTGTTTTGCACAATTAACGTCACCGCATCAATCTTCGATTCACCAAGGGATCCACTATGGTACTCAGAGGCCGTTACGCAGTCCATTAATGGATAATAGATCACGCCTTGGAGTTTAATTGAGGAGGTTTGTCGAGATCTTTGTTATGAATTTCATCCTCAGGGCGAATAACAAGGATTGAGGTTAGTTACAAAGATAGTCAATAATAATGAATATGGCAAAAATAATGAAATTATTTCATAGAAACTCTATTGATTAATTAATTACTCTTCAATAAGACGACATAGATATGAAATCCATCTGATGTTATCCTATAGGTTGAGTTATCTCCTTGAATTGTCACGGTCTTCACTGAAGCACTCTCAGATGTGAATGTTCTTGAACTGTGCTATTTGAGATATTAACAGAATAAACAGAAGATTTTTGGGCGGAACTTACTTTAAAAATCTCAAAAATTGAAACCAGTTTCACAGCATCCATTTGACCAGTTGACTAGGAATTCATCACAGTCACGCATCAATTATGAATGTAATTACATAATACCTTACCTTAATGATTGATTGATCTTGAATTCGAATAATTCCAGTTCCAATCTGGGAAGGAATTGACTCTAAATCGACTGCATCCATCTTGATTGTTGTTGTTCAATTTTTGTGTTTTGGACAATATTCTATTGTATTCAGAGTACCTAATCCTCACTAAAGAGAGTGCACAATATTCCCTACTCTTAAGATTCATAAAATGTTCAGTTGGAAGTTTTCAACTGTCATTCAACTCGCTCGTTTTCCAATTTATTTGTATCTTTTGCGACCAGCACAGAGTTTTTCGATTCGAAATCTTGTTAAACCGTTTTCAGCTTTAACTTTTTCCTCTCAGAACGTTTTGCCGGAAAGATTGATCATGAGTCGAAAACGATCCAAGAAAGATGCTTCTGTCTCTATTGAAGACCAAAATACTAAAGTTGAACCTCTCCAAGAAATTTTAGAGAAGGCAAGTGTGATTCCACAAACGAAGGGACGATGGCACGTTCATGAAGCGATTACGCATTTAGCAGCTGTTGAACCGAAGTTTACTGAATTATTTCTAAAGTATGAGCTTCCATCAGTTTATTTAGGCTCTGGAGTCGAAGCCGCCATGGCTTCTCATAATTGGGAAGACCCTCCCTTTACTGTGCTAGCTCAGATCATTGTCTATCAGCAACTGTCAGGTGCAAGCGCTGGCTCTGTCTGGAAGAAATTCCTGTCTTGCTTTGATGTCATTGAAGGTAGGGATTTAACACCGAATATAGTTCGAAACGCGATTGTGCGGGAAACTATTGATTCAGATGGGAAGAAAAAGATCTTAATCAATGATAAACCTTCTGGTCTCTCTGCATCGAAGGCTAAATATGTGAAAGCGTTAACGGATGCCTTTTTAGATGAGTCTATGTTGAAAAATGTTAATTGGGATACTATCTCTGATGAAGAGCTTTATGAAAAGTTGATTGCTGTGAAGGGTTTAGGAATGTGGTCAGTACATATGTTTATGATGTTTGCTTTACATCGTCCAAATGTCTTACCTTTGGGAGATTTAGGAATTCGAAGAGGTTTATGCAATTTCTTTGGTTACCCAAAAGGACACTTAGAGATAAAACAGAATGTCAAGAAGATGGATGAAGTTTGTGCTGCATGGGCTCCTTACTCTTCTTTTGCTAGTTTCTATTTGTGGAAACACTCCGAGGAACCAGTTATTTCCAAGGAGAAAGTTAGTGGTAAAATGAAGAAAGAAAAAGTGTTAGTTGAGGAACAAGAAGAAACGGAAGATCAACCGAAGAAAAAGAGAAGAAATACCAGAAGATCACAGTCTACTTAAGTATTTTTATTTTCTTACTTCGAAATTTTTCAAAATATATTTCTCATTCAAAATGAAAAAAAAAGATCATATAATATATCTTCGAGTTAGACAATTATTATAGTTAATTTCTATATCATAATGTCGTAAAAGATATTGAATCATGCACTTTGGGCTTTGTGCGACGATAAATGCACACTTTTTTCAAAACAATCATCACGAGTAATGTTACCAACAAGGAAGATAGGTCCATTAGGGAGTGTTGTTCCGAATAAATTTGTTCCTCAGTATCGACCGAGTATTTCATCAACACCAAAACCTGTGAGCGAACAACCGAAATCATCTGGGACATTACAACCCTTTGTTCAAAATACACCTCCAACCAATAATACAAAAGATCAACCTTTAACACAATATGCATCTGTTGATCAACTTCTTTCGATTTCCAATGTCTCTAATAAAGAAGATTTGCCTAAGAAAGTTCACTTTGGAGAGAATCAAATCCTGACAGCTCCTTTCCAGCCTGCTGTTCAAAGTAATCAACCAAAACAACCACATTCTACCCCACAACAAGAATTTCATGCCATTGCTCAAGCAACTCCATCAGTATTTCATGAGGACGATGATCTTGATGCGAGTTTCTTCTTTGAAGGAAAGGCAGGTCCTCAAACCTCCACCAATACCAATTCATCTTCCTCGTCCTCATTCCGATCATTTGCTCCGAACATCCCTGGGAATTCATCATCTCGTGCGACCAATAGTTCAGAATTTGCACATTCTAACCTTACGATCCATCCGGCGGCAGTCTTGGATACTCGTGGCGGAGACTTCGGGGAATATCTCCCATCAGAGAGCAATCCTGAAACACGCAAGAGAAAGTCTGATGGATCAAATGGAGAAGATGGGAATACCAACAAGACGGATTCGTCAACTGTCTCAACGTCAAAGAAAGCAAAGGCCTCTTCTAATTCTAATTCGACAAAGAAGAAGTCTAAATCCCCCAAACAACATCCCATCAAACCACTGTTCCCAATCTCTTACTTAAAACTCATCCATCATCCCCTGGCAAATGAATTAGATATTGTTTCTGTACAGAAGATGGTGAAGCATCAACGCATCATGACTCAGCTGAGGCTCGGTCCAACAGGCATCCCAGGTATTCAATTCACTAATTATGATAACAGAGCCGTCATTACTGCTATACACCCTGTTTTCTTCACGGACTCACCCAACGGAAAGTATAAACTCCAACTCTATGATGTTATTATATCAGTCAATCATTTAGATGCAAAGAATTGTTCCTTTGATCAATTAATGAGGGCATTGAATCATATTAATGACATGTGGGATGGCGGTGAAAGTAGAGAAGCGAACAGTTCTTCTACCTGCAGCTCTAATGTTGATGATCCTCTTGAAAACAATAATGTGAGAGAAAGTCCTGATTCTGCACCCCCAAAGACCACGTCAGAGCAGATTATGAGTGCATTTACTGTGAATACCAATATTTATATCAGTGACTTAAATGATCCGAATTACCACTCTAATCGATCCTCATTAAAGAATGCAATTATTGAGTCGATGGCGTGTGTGGTATTCGGAAGGATTGAGAATGTAGCTCAATGAAAGAAAAGAACCACAATATATGGGATAATAGGTTAAGTTAAGTCACTTAATTTCATTTTAGCAGCGATGAAAAAAGAAAGGATATGTCAGGAATAATAGCCTCGGCAAGCCACCTAACTTAATTCTTGGCTGTTCAAGGAGCAAGCTAAACTAATTCTTAATTCTGAGCTTTGATATGCTTCATTCAATAATAAAGAGAAAAGTAGTAATCAACATTGACAAAAATTGGGAAGCAACAAACATCAAAAGTGAAGGATGTTCGTGTATACCTTTTATGTGACAAAGAATAAATAGAATCAACAAAACTTGATGAGGGGAAGCTATGAACAAAGAAACAACCCTACCAACTAATACCACTACTATAGATCAAAATTCTACAAAAATTATCCTGCCACTCATTGTTATTGCAAGAGACGTAACTTTGTCAATTGTGGAAGTAATGTGGATTCAGCATCAAGAAATTCTTGTAATGTGATACCTTCTTCTCGATCTGCATCGGGTACATTTCGAATCAGTTCATTCACCTCATACTCACATAACTCATATTGTAGCTTCTTTTCCACTCCTTCGCCTGGTAAATCGTCATAGACGCTACATTCCCCCAAACTAGATAGTTCCAGAGTTTTTAATCGATTCAACCCTTGGAGAAGACATTCGTGGGTGATTCGACCATCATTGTCAGTGTCAAGATACTCAAACAACGATCGCATCTTCTTCTTCACACAACGCTCATACGCCATCATCTATAAGAACAGATCGAACAATATAAATTTATTGGTTGAATCAAGTTAGAAACTTCTTCTTCTTACCTTTGAATGATTTCTCGCAGAAACGAGATAATTTGCATGAAATCCAATATCATCGCTGAGGTTAACGACAGGTTTCAAGTTTTCATCTAACGTATAGACTAAAGGAATACCATTCGGAATACGTAAATGAGAAATAGAATCATCATCTATATTATCAACTGCTTTGACTAATGCACGAATAGTATTCGCATGTGCGACTATTAACACTCTATCACCACTCTTGACACGTGGAGCAATAGTATTCTGCCAGAAATAATAGGCACGCTCTTGACACTGTTTCAAACTTTCAGTGACAGGAAATATGTCTGATTCACTTAAATCTTGGAGCAGTTTGGATTGAGGAGAATATGAGGTAGATGCAGTTAGGTCGAGGTCAGGTCCACCAACTACTCTTTTCGTTTGGAGGTATCGCTCTCTATTAATGTACTTAGGATTCATCCAACTTGTACATTTTTCTAAAGATCCACCTCCCATAGCTTTTAAGAAATCAATATTGTATAAAGAAGGTGGGGTGGAGAGGTAAGACCTCCGCCAGTCAATGACTTTATGCTCGCCAAAGATTTTTATTAGTTTTGGACAATTCTTTTCATGACCTTGTAAAGCTATGAATCAAAGATTCAAATGAGTATTATTCAAGTAAGTTATGTTAAGAAATTACCTCCATAATGTCGCTCATTTAGTCTCCAAGATCGAACAACCTCCACACTGGATTGCTTGGATGCAGCTAGAGCGATGGCACATGTTCTCCAGGCTCTTTCAAGGTTTGAAGTGAAAGCAACATCAAATTTAATGTTTCTTTCACCGATTAGCATCCCAGCATCCTTCGCATCTGCTTCACCTGCCTCAGTTAACGGGACATCAGACCACCCCGTAAATCTTTTCTCCTGATTCCATAGAGACTCTCCATGCCTCAGCATAACAACTGTATAAACTTGACGAGAAGAATCTCGAAAAAATTTCCGGGTCGATCGATAAATGCCGCCACTAACGATCATTATCTCTCAATCAAATATTAACGAAAACTTTCGAAGTAAAAGGCGCACGAAAAACTCTGATTTCGAATTCGTGCTATTATTAGTGCACGGTCAGAAGAAGCGACAAGTAAGAGAGAGAGGGACCGACAAGTGTTATTGATAGGTTCTCTCATAAAGGAAATCAAAAATGATTGCTTTTGGATCATGTAATCGTCAAGATAAATCTCAAGACTATTGGGAAAAGATCATTTCATTCAAACCTGATTGGTTTTTATGGATTGGAGATGTTGTCTACGCGAAAAAACAAACACTCAAGAGCTTAGAGGAGGGTTTGAAGTTGCAAAATAGTCACAAACAGTACCAAAAATTAATCTTGAAGACTCGAGTTGATGGTGTTTGGGACGATCATGATTATGGAATCAATGATGCTGGTAAGTATGTCGTGGATCGCAGACAAAGGCAAGAGAAGTATGTCGATTTTCTCATCAACTCAGGTAGCCATGATCTGGAATACCTTTATAAACAGGATGGATTATATCATACTAGAGACATTGTCGTCGATAATACCTCTGTTCGAGTAATTTTCCTTGATACTAGGTCGTTTAGAGATCATCCTTATATCCGTTCCTTAGGAGAAGTTGATTTTCCACTTTCTGCAATCGTTGCTGCTGCAATTCGTGCTTCATACAGCGTTTTGGGTTTTGGTCGAATGTTCGAAGGAGATGTATTGGGTTCGGAGCAATGGAGGTGGTTGGAGGAACAGTTGAAAGAAGCCAGCACTCCCTCTGCCTCGTCTCCTCGGTTTACCATTATTGTTTCAAGTATACAGCTATTAACAACCAATCCAGTAGTTGAATCGTGGTCTCACTTTCCTCTCGCGAAGAAACGCTTCTTTGACTTATTGTCGAAGTATAATCTCGCTAATTTATTATTTCTTTCTGGTGACGTACACATGGGAGAATTATCATCAGCTCAGTATCGTAGGGCAGATGGCAAATCAGGAGCATGGTACGAGGTAACATCTTCTGGTCTAACTCATACCTGTGCGACTTCACGATTAAATAGACATCTATGTCCTTTAATGACGTGGCTATTTGATTCACATAGAGTAAACCCAAAAGCCTTTACACATGACAAAAATTTTGGATTAATTTCTTTCCATCAAAATAAAGACCAAGAAAAATACGCTAACATTTCGGTATTTTCTTTAGAAAGGGATTCAATAGAGTCTGTATTATCCTTAGAAATTCCATTGCAACAGCAGAATAAAGTAGCAATGAATGAAGTGACTCAAGTTGACTTCCCTGATTTTCCTGTCTTGAAAACTCAATATCAATTAGCAATCTATGCATTGACAGCGAGTATAGTTTTTGTCATAGTATCTCTGTTGCAACGATGTCGTGCTTTAAAGAAGCGTAAAATAACTTAAGTGATGATGTAATATAAGTTGAATCTATTCAACAAAAAAAGCCTGATTGATAACGAAAAAGGAAAAAACTTTTGTGAACGGGTCGTTTCGGTTCTATTCTTTATTTTCGTCGTTGTCGCATGGCCGTTTGGTGTAGTGGCTATCACATATCGTTAACACCGATAAGGTCCTGAGTTCGATCCTCAGAATGGTCATTGTTTTTCTCGGTGCGATAGCGTACAATCTTTGTTTTTACATTTAGAAAAAACTTTTAGCAGCTGGTATGAATTGAATTTGAGAGGTCACGGTGATAACTCTGTTTATCTTTAAAGATAGATAACCATTTTCACAGATTTCAACCATGCTTCAATGATTGTTACTATGAGATGATTCTTAAAGTTCACGATCATGACCTTGAAGATAACCCAATCGCTGAAGTTCATTCGCATAAGAAATTAGCCGGGGAGGAAGTCGACGGATTGTCTGTAGCCATTCTGTATCCGCATACCTCCTATCCAACTCTAAGGCTGTACTCCAGGCCTCCACAGCCTCCTCTTGATTCCCTTGCTGGTATAGTGAGATAGCATAGCATGCTTGTCCATCAGCAAAGGAAGGATAATCGACAACTAATTCTTGGAAAAAGGAAAAAGCTTCATCAAAATCTCCTAGTTGAAATTGCACCAATGCCCTCCCTATTTGAGGGGCTAAGAAATGCGAATCTAACTTCACTGCATAATTAAAATCCCTCAAAGCATCTGGGAATCTATTTGCACCAGCTTCAGCATTTGCTAGATTGGAGAAGATGGTGGCATCATCACGACCAAAGAGCTTCGATTTCTTCATGTTATTCGCTCTAGTATAGTCACTGATCGCCTCATCCCATCGAAGGAGCTTCTCATTGACGATACCTCGTGTTACATAAAAATCTGGATTTGATGGTTGAAATTTAATCGCTCTATTAATCTCGACTAAAGCTTGAGAAAATTTCCCATTCAAAAGGTATGAATTGCTGCGAGTGAAAGATTTGATGATTTCTTCTTCTGGGAACGGTAAATATGTTGAAATTGCATTTGGAATGTTAATATCAACTCCTGAAGAAATCCAAAAGAGAGAATTCACCCCAATCAACGAAGTGACCAGCAACAAAGTTGAAGAAAGTATGACACGTCTTATCATTCCAAGCAACACCTCTTTCAAAAACCAATAAACTTTCTCCAAAGATCTTTCGTGTGAGTGTACCTCTTACAGAACCTTGTCCATGAAATTCAGTGAATGAAACGAGATGAAATGAATGAAATGTTTCCCTTTCCTTCACAACACTGTGTGATATGTGACTCACTCACTAACTCACTAACTCTCCCATACTTTATCACGTCATCTGTTCTTTTAAAAATATCGAGTTTAGTATAACTACATTTTATGAATTATTTAAGGGTAAAATACGAGTTTGAAGAGGGGAGAAGTTGTGAGAGTGATGAGTGAAACATCTTATCTTTTTTCAGATTTTGCTTGAGTAAGAAGAACACTGCGCGATCGCCTTCTCTTCCATCATGGCAGGTCGTGGATGCACTATCACTGTGAAACTATTGGGGGGAGGTCATGGACATGGTGAAACAGAGGATATTTCATTGCCTGTTGCGCTTCATTCGCCTTTAGAGGTTTTGAAGGATGAACTGGCTCAGTTATGCGGGATTCAGCCTCAAGAGCAAGTATTAATCTTGCTTGATCTATCAGATCCTGACAGAAATTCAGATCTACTTCTTGTCGGCAGAGATCATATGGCCTTGCGTTCCATTGGTATTACAAATGGGTCGGTGCTGACTTTACATGCACTTGGTGTTACCACGGAGCAGCAACAGCGAATGATGAGGGAAGCTTTTGCCCAAAAGAAGCTTGAAGTATACGAAAGGCCATGTTATGCACTGGAGACTCCAATCACAGCGAGTCAAGCGGATCACAGGTTAGTTCGCTTAAGCCTAATCCTACCTTCATCGCTTACCTCCGTTTAGTTATAATGGTATCGTATTTGATGTCGAATGTAATGGGCCATACGAAATTGATTTAATATCGGTCAGTATTGCGGGGATGTTAGGGAGAATCGTAAGGAACTCTTAAATGTTGGTGGCTTCACGTAACACTTAACAACAGAGAATCTTCGCTCGAGATCGACCATGGAGATCTGAAGCTACCTCGGAGAATGAAAGTCCATCAAGATGGTGGGCTCATCGAGAAGGTTTATCCACTGTTGGTTGGGAGCCAATCGCGGATGTGCACTGCCGTCCTTCCTGGGACAAACCAATAGAGGTGATACATCTATCCTTAACAACCCGGCTCCTCTCAACTCTTGCAATAGATTAAATTTAATCGACCGATTAAGCTTCTACCTCGCCAAAGGCGCGCGTTGTATTGTCACAGCTCTTTACCAGATGATCTTGGCATCCAATACCAGAGCTATGCCCAACATCAGATTATTGCGGAAGACGAATATATTCGATTATTTCCAGGACTTGGACATACAGGATCGGAACCTTTTGATGAGCGACATGGCTGGTATCGATCGTATCGTGGTTTATCCGGGGGAGTCAAATACCATGCGAAGTGGAAGGGTTGGGATATGAAAGACCATGCCATATTCCCTCTTCCACTCAAACAAGCCGTCAAGACCCTTCTCCTTTGTGAAACGAGAAGTGCATCAGATCCTAATCGTAGTTTAGTTGTCTCAAAGAAGCCTTCCTCTTCTTCCCCACGATCCCCAATGCAATACAAGAAGTCTTTGTTGACTTCCTCAATCCCACCACCAAACACATCTCCGCGATCGCAACGATTGGAAAGATCTCCTTCAACTTCTACGTCGCTTTCTTGTCCTTCTTCTCGGACAGCACGATATCACATCTCTTCTTTACCTAAATATGTCATTATCTATATCCTTGAGTTTATGGTAAGTAAGTTGTGACGTCCTCGGAGTACACTTAACCTCATTGGCAATAGAATTACGATTGGTTTAAAGAGTTAGATAGCGAACTCTCTGAAGAGAATGTGGCATCTGCTCCTGTCAGTGCTCGAAAGAAGGTAAACTACATCGTAAACACAATCTAATCAAGGATGATGCATCTTGCCGTAGAACACCTTGTCACGACGATTCATTCATGCACTGGGCTCTATGCAACCTCAAAACTTTGTCTCTTCGCTACTCAGCTTCCTGCAAACTAATAATATAGAAATCGGATCTGACGATGAAATGGATGATGAGGATGATGATGAGTACCTTCCTTTAGACGAGAATGACGAGGAAGTAGAAGAAGAGGAATATTACGAAGATGATGTGATGGAAGGGGTCGATTATCTGCCAGGTTACGGTGAAGAGGAGGACGAAGATGATGAAATTGATGAAGATTATGTTTATAGAAAAGAATGCAATGATCACGACGAAAGTGATGACGTGCCATCTCTGATAGACGAGGAAGAGGAGGAAGAAGAAGAGTATCACGATCTTTCCGTGGAAGATGTGGAGAACTATGATAATGAAGTCGGAATCAATGATAGCAATGACGATTAAAACGATCTTATTCCTTCCTATTATGTGTTATTAATTTTTTGTATCTTATGACTTCATATTGCTTTTTTTTTCAGTTACTAATGCCATCGACAGCCTGGCTGTACGTTCGAAAGGAAGTCATACAAGTTATTCTTTAATTACTTAAGACTAATGAAATCGGAGCTAATAAAATCATACTATACCAGAGGTCCTATTCTTAACTAGTCTATCAGAGGTATTTATAGTGTAGTAGGTTTATGTGAATCCTCTAATATTGTCAATGGATGTGCCTCTGTGTTAAATACTTTTTCCATCAGATCTACTGGCTTATCAGGGTCTTGGGCGAGGTAAAGATACTTGATCGTCTCGGCTAAGAAGAAAGACTCCATGCGATCATCAATACCAGCATTGCGATTATTAACGTTTCTCAACGAGCCATATCCCGAACCAGTGCGACACTCTTTATCAATCGCTTCCCAGATCTCCCAAGCCCAATCACGATAGATCGGATCCCCTGTTAGTTGATTGAGGATGAAGAGAGATTCTGCTGTCTCAGGTCGAAGAATATAGAAGGGAGCAGATCCTGCAGGAACCATATCTCTGCCTTCTGGGAACTCCACATACTCTGGTGCTATTCCAGTGGAGGTGCGATGATACATCTCACGGCAAGTATACATTAATGCCTTTGCAACACGTAAATCACGCTTTGCTCGAGGAGAATCAACACCTGTAGGATCTGTATAGGCTCCTAAAGCTAATAAACCGGGAACAAAACAAACTAAATGATCCATCTTCCTAAAATTACTATGACCATTCCAATCAGAGAAGAATGCTAATCCTGATGGTGATGATGCCATTAATAGTTTATTAATTGCACCATCCATCGAACGATCATATAAATCTCTTAACCAAGTCTCTTTCTTTCCTCCTTGTATCCATAATTTTAACAAATATTCATAAAAGGAATCACCTAATGCACCAAATGTGATCATACTATCAGCAAATCCACCATCATCTATACGTACTTTAATAGGATATAAACCATGATTTGGGTTCTTTGAAGCCATTAATTTCACTGGTTTCATTGAAACATCTTCGAAGTAAGATTGTTTTGTCTCTTGAGCTAAGTATCGGAACTCTACTTGTAATGTGCCGAGCTCTGAAAGAATCGCATTGTTTCCTGCCCAACCTCCACTAGGCGAGCCTGAACCCAAATCAATCATCGCTGTGGGGATTCCACTACGAGTTTGGAACGATCGAATGAGTTTTTCTCCTAATTCTTTTGCTTTGTCTAAAAGAATCTTCTCCTTCGACAGATCATAGGCTGCTAAGAGACCGCCGAGTGCTCGAATCGTGATCTCGAAGACTGACACGGTCCCTGCATGATTAAAATGCAAAGAGTTCTTCACCCACTGAACAGCTTCATCGAACTCATCTTTCATTCCCATCAGATAAAGCGTATCTAAGGAATCGAGAATCGTCATACCAATACCTCCCCAGTTATCTTGACCATGATTAGAGATTGGTTTTAATTCATCTCTACCCCAAGCAAATGATTTATAACCACTCCAAACATGTTTCATTCCTTCTTTAATCTTTTGCTTACGAATTTGTCCTTGTCGATCGCTCTCTTTCTTCATTTCTTCGGTCACTGGACGACCATTTACTCCATCGACTAAACGGATACGTACTCCATGAACATTCCCATCGTATTGACAAACATAGTTTGCATTGAGTTGTTGATTCACCTCTCGTGCTATCTCTGTGCCTTTCTTGTAATCGAAGGGATAATAGGCGAAGATATAAGGCGATTTACTGACAGAGGAATAACCATTGATAAAGATGGAAGAGACAATGGAAGAGACACCTTCAACGGAATGATCTTGCAAGGATCTTAAGATAATGAAATCACTTAGTTTCCCATAGAGACTGTAAGGAGCATCAGGAGCGTATTGACCGAAGAGAAGAGGATGAGAAGATTGTGGGATATGAGAATCAGTAACCTCTTGGGATACTACAACCTTTCCATTTACGAATAAGATAATCCTTTCATCACTTATGAAGGAGGCCACGTGGAACCATTCACCGAGGTTAATGGAGGCAGAGTCATCACTTACGACCTTCGAACAACCGCTATCACTACCTCCATACTCGAAGTAGAGTTTATGATCATGTGTTTGCCAACCATTAACATACAGAGAGATGCCATTCTGGTTGCTGGCGGCCTCACATCCTGTGTATTTGTTGGAGTAGATGGTGCGCATGTCTCGATCACGAATAGAGGCAGAATCCAGGTAAACCCAGCCACTGATCAGTAATACTTTATCATCAATAGAACTAGGAGCAGAGACGTAACAGTCGTCATGTACATCTACAGAGGAAGTCGTATGGTCTGTGGAGGGCGTGACAAATGATTCCTGTGGAATAATCTTCTTTGGCCTCACTTGATCAGGTTGAATGATCTTTGCAGGGGGAGGGGGTGGTTTATAGACCGATTCAGAGCGGAGAGGCGAGTGCTGATCGGAGAGTTGATGAGGTTGAGATTGATCTTGCTTCGTTGATGGAATTTTTTTCAACGAATCTTCAATAAACTTCTCTTCACGTCGAAGGAAGTCATGTGCTTCTTGATTTAATTTTGTAATAATATTCTTTGTTCCTGGAATCCCAATGGAGTTCGAATCACTTGGTAAAGATTCAACCACGAATAATGAACCAACATAAACTCCTGTTAAAAAGAAAATTATCACCAAAATAATAATAGTAATCCAAGAAGAACAAACTCCAACAGATTTAGAAGATGATAATGAATTGTTTTGATGAGATGCTTTCCTCTGGGAATGTTTCCCACTCAGAGTTAAGGTCATTATCTTGTCGAACTTATTTGAGTTATTGAACGAAGTTTAGGGTGACGCCTTGATTTGAAAAGGTTAATCTGCAATCAAGAAGATAGCAACCACCCTAACGGTTAATCACGTGACGAACCATGACAAGTAAGGTGAAGGAGTATTATTAGAGAGAACAAGAATGAGATTGATGAATGAAAAAAGGATTTATTGTATTTTTATTATAAGTCTGAGTCAAGAAATTGCGATAAAAACTCTAACACTCCTTTATTTTTACTCTTTTTCGCATATTTCAAAGCTTTTCTCCGTATAGATGATTCAGATAAAGTTTCAATGCAATGAATACTCACTAAACTTAACATTTCTACACTTTCTGCTTTCGCTGCGAGTGTAAGCATGTTGTCACCTGATTTTGTTCTCACAGTTATATCAGCTCCAATTCTGATTAATTCTTCAACACAAGAAAAGTGTAACATCTTAATACAGGTTAATAATGGGGTATAACCTTCATTATCCTTAATATCGAGTGTCGCACCTTTCTCAATCAGCAGTGACATCATGTCCATATTCCCTTGCAATGCAGCGAGTAACAAGGGAGTACGACCATCAGAATCTTTGCTTTCGATTCTACAATTAGTTTCTAATAATATTTCTACGATATTTTTATGACCACGGAAGCAAGAAAAGTGTAAAGCAGTGAATTTCTTATTTGTTGTTTGATGATTGACGTCAGCACCTTCAGCTAATAATAATCGAAGAATTTCACTATGTCCCATATATGCAGCAACAATTAAAGGGGTATCACCACGACGATTGACTTCGTTAATATCAATATCTTGAGAAAGAAAGAAATTTGTGATTTTTAAATTTCCCATAAAAACTGCCCATAAGAAGGCTGTGCGGTCACCTTCATTGGTCACAGCTTTCAGATCTGCACCTTTACTCACTAAATCTTTAACAATATCGTAACGATTATTGATAACTGCAAGCATTAATGGTGTTCTGCCTGACTTATCTCTGGCATTTAAATCTGCTCCATACTTCAAAGCAGTTCTCACTTCACGAAGTATTCCTTCTGAGGAGGCCTGCAACAAGTGTTCATTAACTTCATCTTGATGTTCTGGCCCACCTACTTTTTTGGGTTGACAGTATGACAGCAGAAGGAAGAAGAACAAAACAAAACAAACAAAACCCATGTTTCGTTCTAAATACCGGTACCGGTAGATTTCGTCGGTAGCGATTTCTTTTGCATAAATATACAGCAGTATTGCTTAGTTGATGGACTGTTATTATCATTACCAATGCAAAATTACAAACAAAAACATGCGACGAACGTCAAACTAAGAAAAACATTTAATTTATCAATTAACATATATACCATTGATTGAGTAGTGCACTGAAATACTCTGCAATAATATCAGATCCACGATCATTTGGATGCTCGCCGTCAGTTGTGACGTAACCAAAGCTAAAAATCCAGTAAGATGGCAGAGCTTCTTGATACGCCTTCCGAATATCAAGATAAGGTAAATCATAACTATTCGCTAATTGGAGATTAATAAAACGATATCGATCTAATAAACCTTCTTTTCCTCGAAATCGTGGTTTATTGACAATAAGACCCTCTCCAAGCAGACCAGGTCCAGCAATCGCAATATGAGGGATTTTATATGACGTCATCATATATAAAATATAATCATAACCCATTTTATATTGTAATTGTGTGGAATTAAGACTTAAATAATCAACTTCTTGATCAGAGATATCAGAATCAAAGTGAAGAAATACAACGTCTGGCTTCAATAATAAGACATCTTTTGTGAGTCTTTGTCGTAAATCACGAACTTTATTACCATTTTTCCCTTTATTCAGAATGGTAATGTTTTGAAAACAGGTCGGAAGAAGGCTTTTGATTTTGTGAGGTAAGTCGTAGTGTGTGTAAGGAATGTTCAGCAATGAGTCACCGAAGAGGACTACGGTGAGATTATGATTGAGATGGTGATCATTCTGGAGAGACGGAAGCTGAGAAGAGGTCATATGGAGTCGATCAGGCCTAAGAGATACATGCTGTCGCTCGGTGTAGGCCATAAGATAAACTGTTAAACAGAGAATTCCGAAAGCTAGTGTCAAGATAGCAAATAGGAAGAATGAGAGAGGGCTTGCTGAAGTCTGTTGATTATGTAAATTCTGTGAATATCGAGAGTGATGAACTGTGTTTAGCTTCTTTTGAAAGTGAGGGGTCCTAGGACTCTTTGGACTTTGTGGATCAATGCTTCGATGAGTTTGATTCAAGTTCGATGATGAAAGTCTTTTTGGCAAAAGCGATGATCTCTCCTCTTCATCATCATCATCAGCCTCTTTAACAAGCTCCTTATCAAGATAAAAGTACCCTTTTTTCATTTTCTGAATTGAAAATATCTTATGCCTTGTAAAATAAAGCAAATAGTCTGTGTCTTCTTTCAGAAAACATCGAATTTGAAACCAACATCATAACATTCGAATCATCCCATTTCAAACCTGATCGCACTCTTTTTCATTTTCCTCTTGCCATACTATTTATGCGAACTGAAAATTTTCATGAAATAGTAATTTCGTGTGAAGGATGGAACGCCAGCAAGAATATCTTCGTCTATTACAAGAGAGAAACCGCTTAAAAAAGATGATGACTGAAAAATCAGAGGAAGATCTTATGAAAGAAGAATTAGAAAGAGGATTTTCAACACATTTTCGTGGTGTTCATGCAGTAAAAGAGAAAACTACAACAAATCGGTTTGAGGGAAAACCCTCAGTTAAGGTGCATAAATCTCCGAATAACATTGACTTGATAAAGCGATTAAATCCGTCGAACTTGGGGGAAGATATACAATCTGAAACGAAGTTCAGTGCGCGTAGTGATTCCAGAGTAACTCCAAGGGTTGCAGAAAGGAGTGTCTCTTTTCGTGGCGAAGGCGAATATGAAGAAGTTGAACCTCGTGAAGAAACTCACGACGATCATGAAGGCTATTATAATCAAGTTCGATCGAACCCAGAGGTATCAGTGAAACAGCCTTCTGCAGATATCAATCAAGTGCTTCTTGGGCAAATCACTTCGATGAGCGAAGAGCAAAAATTTGCCCTGCTCCAACTATTGCAAGCGAATGTTTCAGAAGGAGGCCCTAATCCTTCGTCCAAAACTCCAAAAATTACTTCTGATAATGTTCAAAGAGAAGGATTTCAAGTAAGTAACCCTGGAACCGATGATATCGTTCGACAAGACGACATACACGACGAATCACCTCCACTTCCGAATAAAAAGCCTCCCACGCTCGATATTCAGAATCCATTTCACAATCCTAATGTTGGAATATTCGATGAAGAGAGAGTTATTGGGGATAACGATTTAGTGAAGGAGTCGAATTTTCAAGATCTCCCCGTTAACTTGAAAATCAAGATTTCCAGTACGTGGCAGAATTCGAAAAACGTCTTTTTACAAGGGATAAGATTGCGTTGTATCTTGGAAACAAGTCAAGGACAAATGCAATTCATTGATTTATTTCAGCACTTAAAAGTCAAACTGCTTCATGGGCTAAGCCCTGTTAGTGCGACCAATGAATCATTTAGACTGGTGAATAACCTTTTGGGTGTTGGATTAAATTTTAAAGGAAATGTATGGAAATCTTTAATTTCAGCACAAAATGCAGTCGAGCTCGTGTTTGAAGGTTCTATTCCGGGTTCTTTGTTTCAAGATTATTCTGATAAGTTTCCAGGAACACAAGATTTGATACCTTTTATAGAGCTTTCATGCTGGAATGGTTATGAAGATAACTCTGACAACAACTCTATAAATGCTTCCGCAGCGAAGGACATTGATATTTTTGTCAATGATACTTGTCTCTGGACTGGAGTATTGGAAGCGGAAACCCGAAAACTGGACATTCTTCGAGCAGCGGATAGCTTCACTCCATTCACCAAAAGTGAGGCAAAACCGAGTTTAGTTATCAAGCCGTTTGTTCGACGACCAAAGACGGGGACTAATAGTGTTCTCAATGTGAGGATGAGCGGGGAATGGCCGAACAGCAGTCGAGTAGACGATACTGCATTTGTAAAGAAACTTTTCAGTTCACCGACTCGATCCAAACCAGGAACTCCAGGAATAGGGCTTTCTGCTCCAAGTATTACCGTTGATGATGAAAAACCTGATTGGCTAAAATTTGGAAAAGCTGAGGCAGAAACTAAATCTCTAGTTCTCACCCCGAGTACTAAAGAGAAGCGACTCAATGCTGTTCGTCTTAACGATGGAAACCTTCGATCCCCTGAGCGCTTCCTTCAGGAAAACGATGATAATTCTGTTGTAAAATCTCCTGCAAGATCAGTTAGCAAGACCAAACTTAATGCTCGTCGACGAAGAGCACGTGAAGTCGGAAGTTTTGATAGCGAAGCAGGAATTACTTTGTCGCCCAATCGAAGACGCACTCCCAAAACCTTAGGCGAAGTTAGTAAAGATATTGATTCAAATCTTCGTAAATCACTTGAAGCGATTGAACATTCGGAAAAATTCAATTTAAATCGATTAGAAACAACTGTAGCAAGAAATCCGGCTGTATCGAAGCGAGTCAGTAACGATCCTTCTGTTAACGTATTACAACTCAATAAAAGTGAATCGACAAAGAAAGTGGTTTTTGTTCCAGATGAGGAAATGCTTCCCTCAGACTCCAATGATGGCAATATTCCCCCTCAGCTACAAATGGAAGAAGGGAAATCGAGGTTAAAGCGCAATGATTCTGGTCTACCACCCGTTGGAGAGTCTACTCGGGCTGCGAAAATCGAGAAAGTCAACGCTAAGTTAAATACTGCATTAACAGATTTAGCAGAAATTCTCGCTGGATTGCCAAAACAAGCTGTGGTAGAAGAAGAACGAAATAATGATACAATAGAGAAAATTCGATCCGTGCAACAAACACCCCGTGTTATTGCAGCGGCTTTGAGCTCTTCGACGAGCAATAGCAATGATCTTCCAAAAGGTCGGGTATTAGTAATCGAAATATTCACAACGCATGGTGATATGAGTTACGTGGGACTGAACGGTTTAGAGTTCTTTGATCAAGAGGGAAATAACATTCTTTCTGAAGATACTGGAGTGATTCAATCCATTACTGCTCATCCCATGGATTTGGGAGTTCTACCAGGATATTCAGACGATCCTAGAAAGATTGAAAATCTTTTAGATGGTATTAATAACACAAAAGACGACTTGCATCAATGGTTAGCACCTCATGTAAGAGTTGTTAACGATTTCATCAATAAAGACAAATCACCTGAGAAAACTGTCAACAAAACAACGTCCGCCGAGCCGATTGCAACTATTACTGTGACCTTCAGTACCGAACAAACGTTATCTATGCTTAAGATCTATAATTTTAATAAGTCACGAACTCATAATCAACGTGGAGTTAGAGAAATTCGAATTGTGTTTGATCAGAAGACAATCTTTGCTGGGTAAGCATGTTTTTGATTTCTTTTGAAGTATTTCTTACTTTCTTTTACAGTGTGATCAAGAAGGCCACAGGGTTCCATAATTTTTCAGAGGATGATTATCAGATCATTTCTTTCACCAATAACGAAAAGATTATTCAACATGCCACTCCATTTAAGACTGAACCCGAAGGTAAAATTACTTTTCTTTCCTCTGAAATAAGTGATATATTTTTCTAGATATCCTAGAAGATTCATTAGCCTCCCCTAAAGCACGACCCCGAACCTCAGATGGTAGCAGTAAATCTGCTACTGTGGCTACTCATCAAAACGTAAATCCTTCAAATTCTCGATTGAAATTTTCATCAACTTCTTTGATTGATGAAGTCCTGTATGAAACTGAAGAGTTTGACTCAAACACTTCAGATATTTCGAAAGCTTCTCTACGTCAAGAGAGTAATACTATATCTTCATCCGCCACTACAATAGCAAGGACTCAGTTTGTTCCAGAGAAAATGTCAGTTGCTACACCAGCAGTCACTTACTCTTCTCCTCCCACTGGTTTTTCATGCTTACCTGCACGGCTATTTAAATTAGAACTCGAAAATTCTTGGGGTGATTCAGATTATATTGGACTTAACGGCATAGAAGTTCTAGGTCCAGATGGCAAGCCGCTGAAATTATCAACAAAGAATATTGTGATGGATGCTAGCTCGCTCGGATTTGAGTCCTTTGATGACAGAAAAGTTGATAATATCGTGAATGGAATCAATCATACCGCTAATGATCAATTTATGTGGTTAATTACGCGAGAAAGTAGTCGAAGTCGCCACTTCGTTGAATTCGACTTGAAGAAGAATGAAAATATTTCTGGAATTAGAATATGGAATTATAATGGTTCAAACGAATCTTCTTTACGTGGCTGTAAATACTTAACAATCTATTTAGATAAGAAAATTTATTTTCGTACAATCTTACGACCTAGTCCAGAATGTGATGGTATCGATTATAGTCAAACAATCTATTTCTCTCATTTAGCTTATGAGATTGAACAGTCATTATCTATTCCACGTCGAGTACCATCCTATATTTCACCAAAATTAAAACAAACTTATGAAACGAGCGTCTCAATATGTGGATTATTATGGAAGTTTACTTTATTAACAAATCATGGTGATGATTACTACATCGGATTGGATCATATAGAATTTTTTGATAACGATAATCAAATTATTTCTATAGACCGGGTTGCTGGAAAAGTATCAGCTGTTCCTTCTTCTGTGCGTGATTTAAGTAATTCAATAGCAGACCCTTTATCCTTAGACCCTCGTATTCCTGAGCGTTTATTCGATTCAACATATTTCACAGATCCCCAGAAAAGACCTTGTTGGCTATCACCTCTTGCGAAATGTATGACTGTAACAGAACGAGAAGCTTGTGTGAATCGATTAACAAACAATTATTTCAATGATGATTCGTACAACAAGAAAAAGAAACCGAGTATTTTACCGAAGGAAAACACTTTATTTGTTCTATTCCCATATCCTGTCACTGTTTCAGCGATCAAGTAAGAACGATCCAGAATCAATAATTTTCCCTGTGATGAACTTTCTTAGGTTGTACAATTATTCAAAGACAGCTGATCGTGGAGTGTGTGAGTATTCACTTCACGTCGATGGAAACATTGTTTTCATGGGATCTTTAGTTAAATCCAATGAGTACGACGCTCTACTTCTTATCTTTTTCTATTATTTTTAAATACTTTGTTTGGTTTTTAGAGAGTGTCCACCACATCATAGCAAAGCCTCAATCAATCGATCTCAAGGCCAGGTTATAGTCTTTAGCAACGAGACGAAGGTCATTAATACCCATAAAGATCTTGTAGCATACTACAATACAAATGAACAAGACGTTTTATGCATTAATGAAAGGCAAGTAATGGTTCGATCCAAAACAATGTACGATAAGCCAGGAATTGCAGCAGATCTTGAAAAGAGGTATAAAAGTATTCTACTAAGGTCACTCTCCTTTTTAAACAGTCTTTTTAGACCAACCACGAGTTATTTCTCATAAATTAGAAGGCCTTTCTTTTGATAGAACGAAATACGGCCGGGCCGTACCCTTTATTCGGCCTACAACGGCCATTGAGAGACAAAAGAATACAAATCGATAATGCAACTGAATTACAAGCAATTATTGAAGGAGGAAAGAGAAAGAATACGAAGGGAGTTATTGAACAAAGATTCTAAGGATGCTGAATTGCCAAAGTCGAAACTTGAAATAGAGAAGAGTAGAGAATGTGATAATACGCAAGTTCTAGGAAAGTATCAAACCGTAGTTGATCATGCATTTCATTTAGCTAAATTAAGTGGAAATATCGAACAATTTCGATTGAATGCTGATCACAGCTCTATTTACTACATCCCTAACATTCTAGATAATGAATATGCGGATTATCTGATGAATCAAATCAATAACATGAAAGACAGTTGGACTTTTCTTCGAACTAGGCGACTACAACATTGGGGAAAGAAACCAAAGGATATTTTTTCGAGAAGTAATGATGAATCTTTAGAGGCTTCCTTCATGCCCTTATGGCTGGATACGCTCATTGACCAAGTAGTTGAAAGAGGAATATTCTCACCAGAAATCAGACCGAATAACGTCCTAATAAATCAATATGAACCAAATGAAGGAATTTTACACCACACAGATGGTCCTTCTTACCATAGTCGTGTTGCAATCTTTAGTCTTGAAAGTACTTGTATCATGACATTCAAGCCTAAATTAACAGCTGCTCAGATTGGTCTCGTCTCCGATAAAGACGTGTTATCTTTAGTCTTAAAACCTTTAAGTTTATTAATTTTCACAGATGATTTATATGATAGTTTTATGCATGGTATCTATCCTGATGAACCCTTCCCTGTTGTTGGTCAAACCGCTCCTTGTGTCAATCTGCAATATACTGATCATTGTGAAGGAGATCAGGTGAACATACTGTCTACTGCTTGTTTTTAAATTTACCTTTTTTTACTCTGATTTGAAATAGATTGTTAGAGGTCGGCGAACGTCTATTACAATACGAAGAGTTGTGGACGAATAAACTGTTTTAAGAGATATTAGTTCTCAATATTTTTCATAAACTGTAGCAATCAAATAATTAGACCAAGATAGGACAGTATGAAAAGCATTTCCTGTTGAAAAACCTTTCGTTCTTTAACCTTGAAAAACGTTTCATTTTATTCTTGTGAGTCGACATTACACAATTGCTTAGCTATTAAGAAAATGCTTATCTGTTCTAACTTTATTTCGTTATTTCGATTCAACACAGTAGATATGGATAAAAGTCTCCTGCTAAAGAAATTGTTTGGGGATGAAAAGACATGGCGTATTGTCCATTCCTTACTTCAACATCTTGATACCTTAAAAGATGTTATGATTATCCCTCTTGAAAGATTGGAAGTTTGTGTAAACTCAACTCTCCAGAAACGACCAAATGACATTACTTTAGAGTTTTGGAGTGTCCCTATTACCAAAGTAGAGTTATATCTACCATGTTATACCAAGTCGATGAAACCCTTAATCGATCGTTTGAGCTTTACACGAGATGACGGGATGGTACTCGTGTCAATTTTAGATATATTAACTTTACTCACTCTTTTAATGTTTGGAAATTGGGATAAAAAAGCAAAACTATTGTTTACTTGGTATAACTTGAATGAAAAGGGTCTATTGGAAGAAGAAGAGCATTTTCTAATGATAAAACGAGTCTCGTTATGTTTGAAGTCTATTAAGTTAATTGGAATTCTTGACATTTCAGATAATGAGGCAAATTATATAGCTGGAGAAGCTAGAATTCGTTATGATAAAAATGGAGTTGGAATGTTTATTCCTGGTTTATTTTTTGATGATTTTCTTGGCTGGACGAGGACTAACAAGCTATGCTCAGGAATATTCTTCTTTTGTGAAGTTTTAAATCGTTTATGCCAAATGTTAGGGAGTTTGGTTGATCGTACTGAAAAGCTTACTAATATAATTAAGGATGTATTTGAAGAGAAGGAGGATCCACTGCCTATATGTCCTCCTTCCTCACATAGACCAGTCAGTCAATCAGTCTTTGTCAGCTATCGCAGCCATAATTTGTTCTCTATTTGTATTGAAACTTCTTTGATTCACGATAAAAGAATTTACGTGCAATTAGATTATGATGTTCCCATGAAAATAAGGGAAACTGCTCATCCTTCATGTTATTATGAAATTGATGAAAACATCATTAATAGAAATCAGGACTTCAACAATATTGCTTTTACTCCAGGATTATTATGTGGTCCAAAGGCTTATTCCAAGAGGAAAACTATTGTGCTTGGTAGTAATGTCGACTTTCAGCTTGGTACGCATCAGCCGTGGCAGCGAATTGTGCTTGATAATTTAGAACCAGATATTTCCTATAAGGTTACGATCTTTACTGAAACGATCCAATTTCATCCTTTTCAAGTGCAAACCCTTCCATTACGGAGAAAATCGATCATCGATATTGAAAAGAAGCTTTTCATATTAGCTCTTCCTGTTGATCTCGAACAAGTCCAGCAGCAGTTGCAAAGAAGATTGACGAATAATGACATATGCTTGCTCACTGGACCTATTCTTAACTTTTCTGAGGTAAAAGGTTACTCTTTCATAACTTAATCATTCTAAATCTTTTGTTTCCAGTTTTTCGAGGGTATGAAGTCCTCACTACCCTCTTCCTTCCAGTCCTTGAGTGATTTTCGATCTTTTTTGTTCAACTTTTCAAAATCCTACGAATTATTTCTGAGGAATCATCTCATGAGCAAAGTCATTCGTCTACATCATCTTTTCTCCGTTAGTGACCAAAACGATCGCTCACCTCTTTTCCTTTGCAATAGTACAAAACAATTCTTCTTTTACCCCGGGTGTTCGATACTTTATCCCGTTTCACTGCGATTGTTCTATTTGGAAAGATTAGGAGAGAATTTTTTCTCGCTGTTTGAGTATTTTTTAGAAGAGAAGTATTATTCTTACCTCCATCCGCTTCTTCCTCCGAAGCGAGAATTGCAAGTTCACTCCTTCAACCTTTACCTGCTAACACCCAATAAATTGCACCAACTTCAAAACGATGCGAATTCTAGATTTTCCACTTATTCTATCTTCGAGCTTATCGAAATTTTAAAAAATAAAGAGGAAAATCCGAAAATTATCTCTCCTGTTGAAAAGCAACTGTTAGTGGTTATTCGAGACCCGCATGATTTGTTATCTTCAATGCATCGAGATTTCCGAGAATTTTTTGATTTCTTTTTCAACTTTACAAGTAAAGATGCCAATGGTAGAGAAGATAAACGTAGCTTGTTTGGCCTCTTGGATCAAACTCAGAATATGTTGAAGGATGAAGATCCAAAAGCAAAAACTCCTTCGTTATTCGGGAAGTACGAATTGATTCACGGAGAGTATTCGAACCCCAATGCACCTACTACGACAGCCAATGGATCTGGAGTAAAGTCAGGAGTCCATTTATTTCCCAAAAAACTCAATGCAGATCCTGAATTATTTGATTATGCATTTTACACATTAATCAAGTTTTCTTTGTTGTATACGTTATCTTTATTTGATACACCAAATTCCAGATCTTCTTACGTTTATTTCTTGTTTACGAACTGGAATGGAAAAGAATTCGATATTTGTTTTGAGCAAGACGATGTCGAAATTTCCATCCAGTTTCGTAAGGACCCTTCTCGAGATCGAGAATCTGAAGAGCCGCTACCAGACGATTATTTGCGGAACTTTCAAGAGACGGAATATGATATTTTCAATAGAATCGAAGCGAGTCTTCCTCAGCACGTAAAATTAAGGATGTTGCACGACGAAGGTGTTTCCGAAGCATTTAGTCAAGATTCCATTTCAACTTCGAAATTTTGGGAGTTACAACGCACACGAGTCGATACCATTCTCTCAGTAACATCAAATTTTTCCAACGAGTTTCTTTTCCCTCAAGAACTAACTTCCCCGATTTTAGAAGTGTTTCCCTTGGAGATCTTGCAGGGTCCTGTGGTAACTTCTATTAACACAAAAGAGATGGTTGTCCAAGCGGTAGTCACTGGCGACGGCAAAACCTTTTGTAGTTTGTATCAGTTGCCGTTATCGATCGATTATAATACGTTTTCTTCGATTATTATTAATTATCGTGATAAATTCGCTCACCAGCAAATAGGGAAAACTCAGATCCGCGAAAATCGAGGAAAACCACTGACTATCAATTTCATTTTCACTGGTCTCACGGCAAACTGTCATTATGGAGTTGTATTAGATACGGCAGAATCTCTTAAATTTTCCACTAAAGTTGACGAACTCGTTCCAAGCGAAGAGTTGAAGTCGCCATCTACATTATCCTCGCATGAAATACCTCGACTTCTGGTTACAAAGACGTTACCTTCAGTTTATTCTAGTTATATTAGCAATTCAATTTTGTGTGGACTCTCAAAAAACGATTATTCTCACGATAGTTTCCGAATGATCAAACTGAACTCTATCAATCAAATGTCTCGTCGAATATCGACCAATCAACTTGTTGGTTTGGTGAGTCATAGAGGCCTAATTGACTCCGAAGATTTGGTGAATTCGAAAGGTTTGGTGAAATATAAAAATATCATTTTGAAGAATTCATTAACATCCTTGCAACAAAAGTACTCAATCAATCTTCAACAGCTGACCTGTTCGTCACTGCAACACTGCCAGACGAACTATTATCCTTCTTCTCAACAATCGTCAGTGCGACTAACATCATCCTTAAGTTCAAACAGCTCTCTAAGTCACAACCAAGTTACATTTTTGCCCAAGTTATCTTCGATTCAAGTCCGTTTTGACAATTTCTTCTGTTATATTGTTCCTTTATTTACCACGAATGAATGCTTGGAGGAGATAATTTATTTCATTCAAGACAACCTATATCAAAAGGAAACCGATACTTTCTTTTCCCCAAGTAAAGTATTGGTTATCTATAACATGCAGGCTATTGTTGATATTTTACATCACACATATAGCAGTAATGATTGGATTAGAGATGGTGATCAATACTTCTTAAACTCTAAAAAGCTGATAAGGGAGTTCTTTGAGACTCTACTAAACTGGAAAATTCGCACCCACGGTGAGGTCACGCTTATTAGTGTTGGACTTGTGCCTGAAATATCTTCGATTATGATTGGATATTATTCAGAAGGTGGAATCTTTCACAACCCTGCATATCATCAAGCTGAAGCATTAGAAGCGAAAGAAGAGGAAAAAACGCAAGCTAATCAAGATATTCCCTTCTTTCCGTCCTTAGTCAATGTTTCAAAAGTGGTTGAAGAGTCTGTCTTTAATCGTAAAAGTTGTATTTACCTGCATATCTTTCCAATGTATTCCTACAATCCTTTGACCCTTGCTGCGGAAAGGGACGATTCTGAAGAGGAAGATGAGGAGGAAGTTGTACAGGCAGCCCAAGCAGTCCCTCCACCGTCAACTTACAGTAACGAAGAATTTCTTCACTTTCCAAATTCTGAAGTAAAACTTACGGACAAAATCCTTTATAAAGTAGTTAGTGCGAACGAGATGAAATCTTCTCAAGAATTGCTACTGCAATATAAGCCATTAATTCGAATGTACCATAAATCTCGAACGGTTCAGTTCCGGGAGCCGGTACTATTTCATGTGACGTACATTTATAATTATCGCGGAATCAGACAGTTATTCGATCCGACATTAGCAACTTCAAATTATCCGCCAGTTTTCCCTGAATATCCTTCGGCGGATGATTCCACCTTCCACTCTTCTGATATTCAATCACTGCAGCAGGTCGATAATGTTTCATCACTTTACACAAGACTTTCGCAAGACATCTCCGGTAGTCAATTGAAGCTAATTATTCGAAACGTGATAGATGAGAAAGATTATTTTCAAATAGTTTATGGACCGATCATAGGAAAGGTAACATCCAGAGAAATTCGAATAATGTTTGAGTTTAATATGGATTTGAGTGAAATTTCCTGCCTTTTGATTCCTGCAAATCAACGGGAAGAGGAAGCCATCCAACAAATTAATCAATACACTTGCTTGAAAGAAATGACAAAGGAGTATTCGCCGGTAGTTTTTGTATTCGAAAATTGTGAACCAGAGACGATCTACAACATCTATTTACCAAGTCTCTACCCGAATAAGCTCATTGGGACGGTAAAAACCCATCCCATGGTTGCCTTGAAGACAGAAATCGTTTTTGTTGGTTCTCATCACTATCAAAATATTTCAATTAAGGATGTATTTTTATTTCAGATGAAACAGTTCCAATCCCCCAATTTATATGACCTGATGACATTACAAAATAGAAATCACGGAATCAATTTGATTAATCCAGGAAATCCTTTTGAATTACCCTCAATCTTTGAAATTATAGATCGTCATCTAATTCAAACCAATCAGTTAGAGAATATTATGATTATGTTTCACCTAGATTCGGTTACTTTCTTCACTCATTATTGGGAGGAAGTAAAGCAAAAGTGCTATGAGCATGCAAAGCAATACTTGATGATTAATCAACTGAAGCAAAATCAAATTGATGCTGTGCAGAAACAAAAAGAGCAAGCTAAGCATTTAATGGATCAACAGTTGCGAAAGAAAAAAGGATATCGCGGATATCTACCTGATGAGACTATTCAAAAAGTTGAACAGGATGTCGAAAGTAAATTTCGCCCTTACGATACTTTGATTGACGATATGTTAATCGAGTATTACTATCAACAAGTAGTAGATATTATGGGAGATTCTATACGAATTATTTGGTCAAATCCTGATGTTGCGAATATATTATCCAGATGTTGTCATATACCACTTTTTCACACTGATTATCTTTTGCCGAATAAATCTCCCTCCGCTAAAGTTGAGGAAGAGGTACAAGATCCACTATCTGAAGAGAGTATTATGGAATTTATTCGCTCCCTTTTCGATAAACAAGTGAAAGCTTATATCCTTGAGCTTTATGGCATGGAAATAAAATCGAAGCATGAGATCAGGGTTTGGAAAGTTGGACCTTTGATGGTAGTCTTGTTGGACTTGGTTTCAGGTAGAACCAAACTAAAATCTGCGCATCGAAATATTCAGTCTGATCAAACTGACGCAGAAGCATATGAAGAACCCAAGGGGAATATTGAAAGAGATGATGATGAAGGGGAGCAGAAAGACGAGATCGAACAAGACAAACAAGTTCAAGAGGAGAACAATGACATAAAAGTTGAAGAAAGCATGTCTTTCCAAAAGTCAGGTAAAAACCTTAAGAAGGATGAGAACGATGAAGATGAAGATGGTGGGGAAACGAAAAAGAGGTTTCCATTCTCTCCAGGTTTTATTGAAAAGAATCAATGGAAAACCCTGCGAAAACTCTGTATCGACGATAAGATTACTCAGTTAATCATTGGTCTTGAGAAACCTTTGATTCCCTTATCTGAAGTCTTGCGTGAGTATAACTTCGAGGTTGTGGATAATCTTGGAGGAAACGGGAAAATTCCGCCTGGAAATGTGATTCCTTTCCAACCCACGTATCAAGATCTCGAAATCTTTTTCTCTTACTGGATTGATTGGATTGCTCGGATCCGCAATGTATCAAATAACATCGAATCAAGATCCGTCATATTTGTGAGCAAAAGTAGCATTTCATACTCGACTGTCATACAAGATCTGAAGACAGGAATTAAATTGCATCAAGTATGTGTGGGTGATTACCAATTAAGCTTTGAAACCGAGGAGAAAGCAACGAAGGAAAAGATCAATAAAGGTAAGAATGTTCTATAGCTTCCTTGTCTGCGTTTTTTAATTAGTTTTCAAAGACGATTTTGTCATGAATGGTAAAATTGGAACCATGAAATACATCCATACTCTAAAAACTCAAGATTATGTTCGCATGACTTCATTTGAGACTGATCCAAAGCGAAATATTAATAGACAGCTAAAATCTGTGTTACAAGAAGGCGGACACCTTGATTATGAAGAAAGCGCGGAGGAAAGGAAGAAAATGGAGGCAAAGGGAGCAACGGCGCCAAGACGATCTGAAAAGAAGTCTAAAAGTCGTTTGAACATTAGGAAAACGTTAATTGATGCGACTGTGGCTGAGAGTGGTAGTAAATACAACGAAGAAAGAAATGAAACAGTTGATGGAATTGACGTTGGTGCGCAGGCAACCATGGACATTGAAGAGCAACAAATGATAGAAGCAAACAAACAACAATTAGTTAGTAAGATGAAACAATATCCAAGAGGTATCCAAGGAAATGTCGGGTTTGCACAGCTGAAATTGTGGCTTGATCGGTGGAATCCTATAAGCGTCTGGTCGAACGTAGATATGAACATGCTCCATAAGAATTATGACTTAGCTGCAGGAAAAGGGAAAGGAAAAGTCGAGAAGAGGTTTCCTCGAGTTGGAGATGCACCTCGGAAAGATCGTGGTTTTGATAATGGAAAGAAGACGTTAAGCGATTCGATAGACTCCAAAAAGGACGACTCATGGTTGACCAAAGATATGCAAGAAAATACCCTTCAACACAAAGGGGATCATGAAGATGATGATGAAGACGAGGAATTGGAAGATGCTGTTTTATTGTTTGGTCCCATCCTCGGAGCTCCGATTATCATTTTCTCTGCAACTGAAGAGAACGCAGAGGAGGAAGAAGAAGAGAAGTTGTTTGATGCTTCTAAAAAGACGAGAGCAAATAACAAAGAAGATGATCTTAAAAGCAAGGAAAATCAAGAAAGTGAATCAAAGAAAATCTTTGTGAAAGTTCCTATAATGATTGAAGTGGATCAAACCGCTACTCTTAAGATTCTACTCTCTCCAATCTTTTCTCCAAAAAAGCAACACCTCTTTTTCATCAAGAATATCCCTCCATTAAAGCCATATGTCTTTGAAGTTGGTCCCCTCCTTTTAGAGGAAAGATATCAAGTGTTTGTGTTAAGTGGTTTAAAGCCATCCCCTTTTAACTCATTCATTATTTCTACACACAGCCATTGGGACGAGACTAATGTTATTATGATTAACTGTGAATTACCAGAATTAGGACCAAGCAATCTGCGTGATGAGACAGTTTCGAATACGACGACATCAATTACATCTGCAAGTGTAAAATCCAGTAATGAAACTGGTAGTTCTAATAGTAATTTTATGATTCAACCATCGCCTCTACTCATGGTTGATTTATTCCAAAGATGTACTATTCCTTTCCACGGTATTAATTGTATTATTCATAACAACTTTCAACCTAATTTTGATACGTTCATTGAGCAACAAGGTAATTCCTTTCAGCTCAAGCAGAAACTGTTTCTCTATGCACAAACCAAGAAAATTTCCCAAGAATTAAGGTTAGAAATGAATTTGCTATTTAATCTATTTCGAAATGGCTTTCGTGATCAGTATTCTCGACCGTCCTATCGTGAATTATTAAAAGTCGGTTGTAATCTTTTAGTTCCCCAATATTTTTCATTAAACGATTATTTGCAGATTAATGAAGCAACTTTACCTGGTCGAAAGAAAAGAAGGAAGAAGCGATCCAGTCGCTCTTCATTCCTGGCTGTCTATAATCAAAGGAAGGAACAAGAGGCTGCCATAGAGGCAGCTAAGACTCTTAATCCGTCGAAAATGAATGGAATTCTTTTATTACAGCTGATGGAACAACGTATTATCCAAGAATATATTGAACAATTTCGTTATCCGAATTGTAATATCTTTAGAGCCGTTCTTGATACAATGAGTGAACCCAGTTTGATGGAATACCAGCAAAACAACCATCAATTTGCCAAACCTAGCCATCCCATTCAACAGGCTATCGTTGAACAATTCAATCAACTATATAATGCTGATTATCGCACAGAAACATTAAGAGCTAAGGCTTTAACATCTAAGAAATCTCGAAAAACTTCTTCCATCCCGCCCCTTGGACCCAAATCTACAAAACCAGGAAGTGAACAGCCAGCAGATGGTTCGACAATCCATGCAGAGAGATTTCAGTTAGTTTGGTCAGACCCCCAAGATGATCCTGTTGATGCTGTATTAAAACAGTGGGCTATTGCTTCACTTCCTGCGCCTACCCAATGGCTGCCTTTCTATTCAGTCAATGGGAAGGTTTCAGTTGAATGTCATAGTCTTATCCATGTGTACGAGCCGCCGCTTTTGGTATCACCTGTAAGCATGAACACGATGAATGTTGAGCCGGTTACACCAAGCAAAGCCTTTGAGATACCAAAACAGCCTAAATATGTTTCGAATCATTTACAGGATTACCATAATCATCGCTCCTTAAACGCACTGCAAGCGATATCCAAACAGGAAATCGCTTCAAATGTTCGCATCGTCGTGTTGAATAACAAAAGGTTTTATTCAAACAATTTATCACGCGAACAGCAATATTCACTGAATAAGTCAATATTCGAATCGTTGTTCAAAAACAAGAATATTTCTCAATATCCGGATATTGTATTAACTAACCTCAGTACCTTATTAGAAAGTGATAAAAGAAAGTTTAGCATGAGCTCTGTCTCATCTCAAAGAAAAGCATCAACGAGTGCGCCTCTTACCTCACCTCAGCCTGCACGTAAGACTTCGATGAGTCCACCAGTTACCTCACCTCAGCCTGCGCGTAAGACTTCGATGGGTCCACCTGTAACCTCTCCTCAGCCTGCGCGTAAGATTTCGATGGGCACAGTTACTTCCTCTTTAACGGAGATCAGAGGAGAACTGAGTAGATCTCCTTCAGTTGTAACTGCTGATAACACAGTGACTAACGAATCTCAAGCAGAAGAAGATGAAGATCTTTCTCTCTTAGCGCCAAAGAATAATCCACATCAGCAACTATTATTGCAGTTCGCCATGATTTTCTCGATGCTCGAGAAATGGAAGAGTCAATTATTTGGTCGACAGTTTTTGCTTTGCTTACCAGTTCAATTAAAAGCCCTAGGCACTTGCTTAGATGAGGTTTATTATATCACTGAAGATGATTTAAATACTATGCTGCAAAATTTTAATGATTTTGAAAATGATGTGGTAAATAAATATTCTCGAAGAAAATCAGTTGCCGAATTAACAACAATGATTACTCAAAATATTCCGCATTTCACGAATGACATTACGAAAATTCCGATCTATCTAATTGATTCCATTTATCGATCTAATGAATATGAAAGAAATGCTGTTTTAAGCGAAAAGAGATTAACCATGCCAAAGAAGAAATTAAATTTATCGCAAATCAAAAGTAAAAGGGCTCAAAAGAAAAAAGAAGAAGAAGAAATTCGTCAAATGAAAATGATTTTAGCTGAAATTGAAAATATTTCTCAGCGGCAAATGCCTGATGGCTTTTTGTTATTACAATGTCATTCGGTGAAAGTCTATACTGAAATAACCAGAAGTTCAAATGAGAGTAAACATGCATCTTTCTTTGATAAAATTGATGGCGCTGGGGAAACTCTAAGTCCGAGACAAAACGACGAGAAGAAGCCGCAAAGTACATCTCCTTTTGTCAGTCCAAGGAAGCTATTCAGTCAGCCAACAAGTCCAAGAGAAAATGAAGAAAAGCAAATGATCGAAGATAATCCTCCTACATCACCACCTGTCGTAATTCGCGAAAAAATTCAAGAAACGGTGACAGACATAATTACTAATATTACCGCTCATATCATGGGGGATAAACTCGCGATGCAGAAGCAGTTCGAGCTGCAGTATCCGACCACCGTATCCTCTACTGTTGATGTCGATAATGACAATCCCATGAAGATAATAAATCGGTCATTTGAGGATTTTTATGAAAGTCAAAAGTTTGATCTATTACAGCTTCCTGATTGGTTTATTGCCATCTTTCCAAGTGATGAGACAGTCTTTATAGAAGATGAAGTTTGGTTTGTCATGAAACAGCATACCAAAATTTCAAAGTTATTAGAGCAATTTGAACAAATCTTTTCAATGTTAAGTAATAGTCAAGGTTCTCTTGTGAGGGATGTTAGTTCAGTTCACGAAAACAACTTTTATTTTTCTGTGGTTAAAGAGTATGAGTTATCGCGGATTTACGAGTTATCTTTGCCTGAAGATCTACGGGAGATTGATTTTAAAATGTCAGGAAACATGGCCATCTTTTTTAAAGATTTTGTTACATCATTATGGTTCGCTAGACATCGTCATCAACAAAGTCGGGTAATAGAAACCGATGAAACCAATGAAGCCAATAAAACAATCGAAAGAACTTCAAATAAGGAAGAAACTGATACATTCATTATCAACGATGATATGAAGTACTACATGTTAAATGTCTCGGATGATTTCGTTCGATCGTTCTGTTTTTCTAAATCGTTTCATCAAATCATTTTTGATCAAGTTGTTAGCGGGGGAGATAATATAAATGGAATTGGATTTGCAACTCAAGATGATTTAATGGATTATTTAAATACAAATCGTGAGAAATTTGAAAGTTTCTATCATCATTCAGCTGAAAACATCTCTTTAGTCTTATCTTCTCGCCATTTATTTATAAAGTCGATCATGCTTGCTCTTTATTATTCGATGGTTATGAAGATGGGGAAAACGATATCTACGAATGAAAAATATTCTTACCTCTTGAAAAGGAAAGACCGAATTACTCGATTAGTGCAAGCTATTGAAAGGGTTGAGAAGAAACTGTTTCTGAAAAAGCTAGAAGAAGACAAGCAACTTCTGTCATTGGATGCCGCGCAACGAGTTTTGGAGATGGTGGAAGCAATCCCTGTAAATGCTAAGCAAAGGAAAGCTTTGGAAGATCAAGAGAAGGAAAAAGAAAAGGAAAAGAAGGAAAAGGAAAAGGAGAAAGAGAAGGAAAACGTTAAAGGGAATAAAAAAGATGAAGTAAATATAGAAGACACTGAGAATAAACCAGATAATAGCAGACAATTCTTAGTATTCCTTACACCTGACGAAGAGGAAGAACTGATAAAACAATTTAACGAAAGTTATCCAGAACAATTCAGTCAAGATCTGTTCAATATTGAATATACACCTGAAGAATATGAACAAAATCAGATGGATGATTATAATATGACAGATCTGATATCACCACGTCTTAAATCAGATTATAATAAAACCCTAAACGAAGAGACGGAGGCATTACTGTCCAAGGAGAGAGATGAGAAACGAAAAGATCAAAGACAAAAAGAAAAAGAAGAATACGACAAAACTAAAACCAATAATCTTATGAATCTTACTGAAGATGAGTTAAAAGCACAAGAATTATCAATGTTTCAAGAGATATCGGAGGAAGAAGTGAAAAAACTTCAAGATTATCGAAGCAAAATTATATTAGAAGGAATAGCTCCTTTATTAGAGCGAGTCATTGATTTAGTGATTGTGGATGCGATTGATCAATTGTCTTTTCAATTAGTCGAAGAGAATATCATCTTTCCCAGCTATGATTTAAATGAAGAAAATCGACGATTGAAAGCTGAAATGCATGTGAAAAGAAAGTCGAAGCAAAGACAGCTACGAGGAAGAAAGTATGGGAAGCGAATTACTTTCCTGCAGTTCAAATAGGATTGATGTAATTCGTCAGATAGGAACTTCATAGACTTGGTTCTAAAGTCTTCTTAAAGCGATTGGTGGAATTTTCGTTGATTGTCTGTTCAGACAAGAATAGAACATAGAAGATTCTTGAATTGAATTAAATACAGCAAATCAAAAAGAAAAGAAAAGAAAAGAAGAGAAGGAAAAATAAAACTAAGCTACCAACATCGAATATCCAAATTCATATGATTATAATGATTAACTTATGTTTGTAGCTCTTCATTTGCAAGTAATTCGCGGATTTTCAATCTTTTCTCATTGTTTAGATATTTTGGAAATAGTATATGGAAGCGGATAATCAGATTTCCTTTTGTACCAGGTATCTTAGTAACAGGCATTCCCTCACCTTGAGTAAATCTCTTATCAGCGATGGATTATATGAGAAGGAATAGTAACTTTACCTGGAACAAGTTTTTCGTAGAAAGGTGAGACAACCTCAGGACAAGCAATAGAGATAACTCGTTGATCTAATGTAGGAATTTGTAGAGAGCAGTCTGTTAATGCATCTGCGAGAGAGAGTTTGTAAGTGTAGATGAGATTATTTCCTTCTCGTTGGTATCCAGGATCTGACGCCTCTTTCTCTTGAATAACGAAAATAATATCAGCAGGAATGATGTTAGGCCCTTCATCTCCTTCATTGACAAAGGTGACTTTGGTTCCTTTCTTCCATCCAGGTTTGACATGAATGACAAAGCTCTTTGTATCATCGAGTAGATTTCCTTCTTTACCATACCTCTTACGAGTAATATTGAACTTCTTGATACAGCCATTATATAATTCTAGTTGGAGTAGTGCGAAATTACTTCAAGAGCAAAGATAAAGCGAAAGAAAGAGATACCTTTCAAGGTGCATTCTAGGTCGAAGGTAATTGGCTTCGCCTTTGCTGGACCTGGTTTATTTAGTTTAGAGGCGAAGGGAGTCGTCTCAAAGCCGAAAGCAGCGAAAGGATTATTTGTTCCAAAAAAATTTTCAAATATTTCTTGAGCATTTTGCTTGTATGTGTAAGCTCCCGTCATTTCTAAAACGATGATAAGGAATACAGTATCTCAGAGCTGTGAGATTGGACTTACCTCCCTCTGCATTTGGAATACCATTCTTCAAACCTTCATACCCATATCGATCATAGATCGCTCGCTTTTCCATATCACTTAAGACATCATAAGCTTCACCAATCTGCTGAAACTTTAATGCTGCTTCTTCAGCATTATCTGGATTCTTATCAGGGTGCCATTTCATCGCCAATCGACGATAAGCCTTCTTAACCTCTGTATCACTACAGTTCTTAGGGACTTCTAATATCTCATAGTAGTTCAGTTCCGACATCTTCTCTGCTGTTTCTAATGTTTTTGTTGTTTTATTGTTTGAAAATGAAACTGTCGGGCTTGGGCAGGGCGAGGGCAAAATCTCACCTGCAGTGCACATTGTGCATAGTGCACAGTGCACAAGTGAGAGCACATGTATGAGAAGAAGAGGATTGTTCAGGAGATCTTCCAGACGCAAGCTTCCAACAAAAAACATAATCTAATCACATTCTTAGTTAGTGATTTTCTCTCTTCAATATTTTAGGTTTTTGTCATCCAATGGCGCCTTCAAAGACTGATTCATCACCTCCATCCTCTTCTTCCAAATCAGATCGTTTCCCGACATCAGAAGAAATTTACTATAGATTCAAGACCGATGCTACCTTTAATCAAGCGAAAGTCTTAATAACCTACCTTGATTCCTTGAAAAAGCGCTTTATAGATCTTCCTTTATGTCAATGGAAGTCAATCAAAGATGGTGGAGATATTCCTTGGCATCGCGTTTACTACATTAAATATGATTCGAAGATTGTCTGGAATCGAGATACTAAGACATCTTCTATCCAAGAATTAGCCGAACAGCTCTCAGCAGAAAAGAGCTTCTTAGAGATCGAATTTACCGAGTCGCTGAGAGTGATGACGTGGAATGTGCTGTCAGACATCTACGAGAAACACATTACCAACATGCAATTAAGACAAGATGCGATCTTTGACTACATCGAGACATCTAATTGTGATATCATTTGCTTACAGGAAGTAACCAATGAGTTTTTCACTTCTCTGACATCACGATTTCACGGGAATTACCAACTGGCGAAGACCGATCTAAAGACGAATAACCTTGCTATTCTTTCCAAGATTCCATTTAGTTCATTTGATCTTGTCACCTTAAACACCAATAAGCAGATTCTTTGTGTGCACTTCGCTAAATTGATGACGATCTCTGTCGTGCATCTCACCAGTAACTATCAAAGCGATAAACGTGGTGGAGGAGGTTCCGGTAACGTTATCACCAAGAGAAACCTTCAATTATCCCAGCTCATTCATCACCTCTCTGGTATTCAATCCACTGATTCCTCTGCACCAGACTGCAGTGTGATCATAGGAGACTTCAACACCGGTGACAACATTGACCTCTTAACAGATGCTGCCTATCGAGAAGTATCATTACCTGAGTATACCTATAATCCTGAAACGAATCGATTTGCTCGGTTGATGTCTTTGACACAGAGGCTAGAGAAATATGATCGTTGTTTCTATCACAACAACTCTTCTCATGAGACGCTCTCCATCCAATCATGTACAGTGGACACAGAGAATAAACTCTCTGACCACTACCCTGTTCTCATTTCCATGAAATATCAAGGTAATGATCATTATAAGAGTTCCCACGATACAACTTTAGCAGAGAAGAAGCGCGTTCTATCGACCCCGAATAAATTTTCTCTTTCAATCGTCATCCCTATTAAATACTGGAAGCAAATTACCACAATGTCACATCGCTATGAAATGAATTGGAAGAAATGGATGCCTCATGTTCATCTCTTCTTTCCTTTCCTTGATCTTCTTACAGCAGAAGAGAAAGAACTCATTCAAAGCATTGTGAGTCAGAAGAAATATCTTCAGAGTCCTTCTGGGATGTTGAAAGTCGAGAAACTAAGCTACTTCACACATCAAAGAGGGAGCGACAATGCTTCTTACACAGTCTATGCAGAGTTTACGCAAGAAAATCAAGTTCTCTTAAAGCAATTACAGCAAGAAATTGCTGATGCTCTTCATATTCAAGTCTTTTCTCCAGATGCTGACGGAAGTGACAGCAATGCCGAATATCATCCTCATATGACCATTGCCTCTATGGATTCCATTGAGGAAGTGCATCGGTTCATTCAAACAAACCAAAAGATCTGTCAAACGATAGACTTTCCACTGAAGCGATTGTGTTATTTGCATAATCCGTCTACTAGTTTGCAGCAGTACTATGATGTCGTTGAGGTCTTTGGGCAAAAAATCTTTGAAGGAAATCTTGTAGAGTTCCTTTATAATTATCTTCCATCTGGTATGATTGATGAGATCAAGTTAGCCGGATCATCAGTCTTTGATGAGGAGTTACCCTCTTCCTCTGTGACATCTCCAATGATTAGAGATTATGACGATATCTTAGTGATTGGGAAAGTGTCGAGAGAAGAATTCATTAACTCAACTTTCAGACTCCTGAAAACATGTGGATTATTCTCTGATGTTCGTATTATCCTCAACCAGCACATGCACTACCTCAAACTACTCCCTGCATCGCATCTACGACATATTCACTTTGACATCCACTACGTTAGCCGATCCCTCTTTGAGCAATATCGATCTCCTTCCTCCACATCTTACACTCTGAGCATCGTAGACGAGAATTCTTGTGCTGTGTATGCTGCCTCAGCTCACATCCGTCACTTACACGAGAGCGAAATTAAGCAATTCACAATAAAGTTGCGCTTTATCAAACAACTTGCCAAGAAATGCGGAATCTATGGTTTACACTATGGATATCTATCTGGTATTGCTTGTGCTATTCTCTTTTCTCACTTCCTTCTCATTCGTCAGAGAAAGCAGAGAGGCTTAGAGTATAATCTAGATGATGTCAGCGATGCAGAGGTAGCGAAAGATTTTGCAGACTTTTATGGTCGGGAATATAATTACTCCACTCTGAAGGGCATCGCAGTTCCAGTTGAAGCAGGTGACCTGTACCAGCATCATCATCACCCAGATATGTCACCTATGCAGATCGTCAATCCTGTCAAACCTTACGGCAATGTGACTCGCACAATGACTCAATCATCCTTTCAATTCATCCTCTATGTCTTCAACAATCGATTCTTCCTTGATGGAGATGGAGAATCAGTCACATACTCATCATCTCCTGTATTAGAGGGTGGAAAGTTCAAGAGAACTGATGTCATTGCTTACTGTCAGAGTACTTCACAACTCCAGTTATTTCAGAATCTTTTCGATAGCTTGTATCTGCGTCTTATGTTGATCTTCGAAGAGAATGACGTGTTTCCTATCGGTGCTAGACAGGCTGAGATGAGATTCGAAGATCTTTCTTTTCGTTTTTCCTTCTATTTGCCAGAGCATTCATCGTTGAATCTTCTTGAGATCAATACTGCTTGGTCGTATCTTCAACTTGCTACAGAGAAGAGTTTTGGGAAGGAAGTATTCCTACAGATTCAATCCACACAGTCATAGTGTCCTTCGGTTAATCTTATTTCGTCTAAACTAACTAAGAAATGAAGCAATCGTCATTTGATAACGAGTTCTACTACGAGATTAAATCAACATACACTGTTATGCTTTTAATTGAGGAGAAAAACTGGAATATATCAGCTTTATCCTGAGATCTCTGCCTCTATCCTGAAAACGCCTTTAGTAAAATCTCGCCAAAGTGGTACTCAATCCAAAACGGCGATATTCACTGCTGCTGCGGTCAGCGGAGTAGGGAAAACATACTTGGCCTATCAGGTTGGTCTCTCAATACCTACAATTATTATTAGAATTGGCGTCGGGCAAGAACGTTTATCGTCTCCGTGGGAGAAATTGAAAGAATAGATTACTAAAATTTCGAAACATTCGCATAATAATGACACTGTAACGAAGCAAATCGAAATTACGTCGAAGTGTTTCCTTCGATGAAATTGTTAGTTATGGCATACGTTGCAATTTCAGCCATGGTTTTAGGTATCTGTAAGGAGCTTGATATTGATAAAAGAGAGGAATTATTACTCAGATTTCATCGCAACGGACTTGCTGAAGAATTTGTAACACTTTACTTCACTTACCATGAAGGTCTTCTTGAATAAATGCTCAAATGTGATGAACTTATTAAAGAGAATTGCAAAGATTCGTTTTTATTGTGTTTTGATTTAAAGCATCCGTTTACAACCAGTTGAAAGCGATGAAAAGGGTTCAAGTGAAGCAGATGATTACAACGCAAGCAATGATCGTGGATTATTTTACGTCTTATTCTAGTGTTGATTATGTTGCTCTCCATAGACTGGAACTGATTGAATTTGAAGTGATTTTTGATCCACTTTAAGATTTTTTCAGGAAACTAATAATTGATCAATAAACTTTGGTTCTGTATTAATAATAAAGATCTAAACAAATCACATTGGCTGCGCAACGCAAAGATTTTGTTTAGATCTTTATTATTAATAGCTTGAATAAATTGTTGGATACGTAGTATTAGAATATGTATTATTGCTCTTGCAGTTGTGTTCGACAAACATAAATGGACAAATAGAAATGAACAAATATGTAAAGGATAGAAACTTTCTTGCTGCCAGACTCCATGCGTTTCCTTAGTTAATCATATTCTAACTAACTAAGAAGCGAAATAGTCGTCATTTTGATATCGGGTTGATGTTAATTAATGTTACAAGTACAGTCCTCTGTCATCGTTGATAAGAGTATTGTTTTCCTTCTACATTTCTCATTGCTCGCTTATAATCGGATGGTAGCTCTGCGGCATCTACTCCATCCTTCCAAATACCTTTCTTTTCTAATTTTGCAATATTCTCCAAGTTATTCCACCTCTCAATCTTTCCGTCATATTTCGCGCCGCCCTGTCTATAGACAACAGCGTAACCACGAGAGAGCAACTCCTCGGCCAGGTCATAAGTTTTCCCATTCAACTCATATTTCACTAATCCAATCACTCGATTATATTGATCCTTTCCGAGAAGCTTTACTGTGACGTCTTTCCTTAAAATTTGCTCCTGAGCAAATTTCTTGGCCTCGTCAGCGAACTTCTGTCCGGGTTGTCCGTATTTAGCCACCTCAGGAGCATCAACCGCGGCTAAACGGAGAGGAATCGTGTGTTCTGTCAAGGATCCTTTAAACTCTCTGCTATTTTTGTTTGGTAAATGACGTATGCGATACGTATCGCCGTCAGTGACTTTCACAACATAAGCAGGAATCTCTTGCTTTTCTTTGAAATAGACAGCTGGAATATCTCCTGTTGTCTCGAATTGTGGAGTTGTTGCTGGTTGAGGAAAGAAGATTGACGTTATCGCCCAATAACTGCCAAATAATGAAGCAGCAGAAATGCCAATCTTCGAGAATAAGCTCAGTGATGTCTTAGATTTCGAATTTCTGGACGATGAATTTCTTCCCATTGTTGGGCGATAATACTTCGGAAAGGAGGTGATGGTAAAAGGCAAAGAAACCAACAAATATCCTAAAAATAATAAAGTTGCTCTCATTTGTTTGTATTGTGAGGACTTACCGACCAATTACCGACCAATTATCGGTAACTCAGTTTGACAGTTTCATTCAA
>VFQN01001067.1_pt1 | contig 48148 bp, 55 predicted proteins | sample 3512371 | NCBI WGS metagenome assembly VFQN01 (sample SAMN10412370, study PRJNA504923) | tailings metagenome | isolation source: Replicate 2 from Balatoc abandoned mine | place: Philippines: Itogon, Benguet | collected 2017-08-28
GGCTTGGCGGCTGCCATTCAGTATTGGCTGACCTATTTGTTCGTTGCGCCAGTATGAGGGAGCATCTGATAGAGTATGACCTCTCTCCAGGCCAAATCCCGAACTGAGTACAATGGCGTCGAACTGTTCTGACGCGCCATACCCTTCGGCGACGCGATAAAACGAATTATTGTCGACAGTCGTGTGCCCCATCCAATCGATCGATCTCGTCCCATCGATTTTCAAATGCTTCACGCCGATGTAGGTGCTTATTCGATCGGGGTAGGCAGTTGTATATTTTCCAAAACGTCGAATAATCTGCCGCGCAACATCTGAGGCACGGCCTTCATTCCAAGTTAAAACTGGAAGCGAAGCACTAGGGGCGCGGCTCCCGGGTGCCGGCCACTCATAGAGTTTGGGATGCAGCCAGCGCGTATCACACCCAAGCTGAAGTGGGCACAAATCCCAGCGCTTTTCAAAAATCTTTACGGAAGCGCCGGGGAATAGCGAAGCAATCGCCCCAGCAACGGTTAGGCCACTTATTCCCCCGCCGATAACGGCGAAGCTCTGAGCTGCAAACTCCCCGGCCTTCGCACACTCCCAAAGCGCCCAAACTAGATTATGAGCTCGGACCTGTTGATTATAGACTGTGACCCCGCTCTCGAAGCTTCCCAATACGAAAATATTCTGTGAAATTTCATAGGCGCCCCGTGTTGCGCGTGCGCGCATCAGAGGATCTCGCACAGTTGCGTAAGTCATCGTGAAACCGCTAGTTTTCCGATTTATCGAGTGTCTGGTATGGTCGGATTGGTGCCGAAAATTGCCAAATCATAAGCGATATAGAATCGACCCGGTATGCCGAGATCCAATATACTTCCAATTTTTGAACAACAGGCACGGCTAAAGCGCAAGCTCCGCCGCCATTTGCATGGCTTGGGATTTATGAAGGCAGAGGACGGCCGTCTTGTCCCTCCCGGCGAAGACAAAGAAACCTTACGAAAAATGCATTTGAGCCATCGCAGGGATCGCCTACGCATTTCTAGCGAGTTAATCGTCCAAACCTTGCCCGCTCTGCTGCCAAGAATCGCCAATGGCGCTCAGATAAATCCCGACAAATTGAAATTTTCTCTGCAGAAGGTCGAGCCGAATACCGAGGAGTCAAGGTTTTTCAAGGTGGCATCATTAAGTTGGTCTGTGCCTGTTTCAAATGGCTTCGGTCGGAGGCTCCGGTACCTAGTTCTAGACGAGAGCAATGGATGCATTGCTGGTCTGATTGCCATTGGCGACCCCGTCTTCAACCTCAATGCACGCGATAATTTGATCGGCTGGGATGCAGCATCGCGAGGCGCGCGACTGGCAAATGTGCTCGATGCGTATGTGCTAGGAGCTCTCCCGCCCTACAACATGGTGCTGGGCGGCAAGGCAGTCGCGTGTCTGGTGCGAACGCGAGATATTTACGATGACTTCGAGAGCAAGTACGGGGCTCTTGCCGGCATAATTTCTCAAAAAAATAAGCGAGCGCGCCTTCTCGCCGTTACTACAACCTCGGCCTTAGGCCGATCGTCTGTATATAACAGATTGAGACTGGGCGAGCAGAGCTATTTCAGCCGAATAGGTTTTACGACGGGCTGGGGGCATTTCCATGTCCCAGACGATTTGTTCTGGGAGCTCCGGGAGTTCTTAGTTTCGATTGATCACCCATACGCGAAGCAAAATCGTTTCGGCCATGGCCCGAACTGGAAGATGCGAACAATCCGAGAGGCCCTCAAGGCCTTAGGCGTCAAAGAGTCTACGCTTCACCATGGACTGCAAAGAGAGGTCTTTCTCTCCGAGCTGGCAACGAACGCAATCGACATTCTTCGAACGGGACGAGGCAAGCCAAACATATCTACCTTAAAATCCGTTAGCGAGGTCGGAGCATTGGCAGTTGATCGCTGGGTTCGAAACAGATGTGTTCGGCGTCCAGAATATCGTGCGTGGCAGCGCGATGTTTTTGTATCGATGTTGGAGCAGCGCCTGAGCACAGCACGAAGCGAGGCTAAGCTCTGATGGCTATCGAGACGCCGTCAGATAGAGATTATCCTTGCTTCGTGTGCGGTCAATGGAAGACGAAGAACATCCACGCTACCTGCGAAAAGTGCGGGATTCCTATAAATGTCGGCCCGATGTGCGAAGGCGTGAAGGTTGAAGGGTATAAAATTCAGAAGCATGTGGCGCGTGGCTACTACGGGGCGACCTTTCGAGGAGAAAATCGAATAGGCAAGCCATTTGCAGTCAAGCTGGTGCCCCGCAAGCTCTATGAACAGAATGACAAATCATTCGAATCAGAGTTGGGGCGATATCGAAAACTTGGATCGCACAGCAATATTGCGGACCTTATTGACGCTGGCGAAGTGCAACTCGAGATTGGGGGCCGTAGTGTCTCATTTTATTTCATCGTTATGGAGTGGGTCGATGGACTCACGCTTTCGCAAATTCTCGAGGCTCGCGCACCGTCAGTTAACGAGATTTTTGGGGCTATCTTTGATATCGCTTCCGCGCTTTCTCGTTTTGAGAACGAGAATCTTTGGCACAACGACTTAAACTCCGACAACATATTGTTCAAAGCTATTACCGATGACGAGCGCCGCACCCGGCGTATTGATACGCCCTACATATGTAAAGTAGTTGACGTGGGCTCATCGGTGTTCCGACAGAGTAAGCAGCCAGACCGACTTAGCGATCTAGCGTTTCTTGGGCTACACATTGGCAGTTTGCGTAAAGCCGTACTGGATGGCGGTGCATTGCTCACAAAGGAGGACAGGTTTTTTTTAGATGGTCTCGATAAGTTGGTTGCGCGTCTCCTAGACGAGTCGCCCGCCAGGTCATTTGAGAGTGCTGGTTCTGTACTTCAGGAGGTGCAAGATATTTTCGAACGGCGTCTGCTTTTGAACGCAAATCCAGAAGTTCAACTCAGTGATCCCTTTGCATACTTAAATGCGAACGACTTCCCCAATGAGGGATTCATTAATGCGCTTTTCTCTCAAAGCTTTCCATGGGTGAGGGATATTATTACTCCGGAAGCGCAAAACACGTTGATAACCGGACCGCGCGGCTCTGGGAAGACAATGGTCTTGAGGAGCATGCGTCTCAAGACGCGCCTCTATCCAACTAAGCCGGATGAGACGAGCGGCGCAATCGCGAAGCGGATAGCAGATGACCCCTTGCTGGCGTTTTATGTGTCAGCTCGAATATAGATCGGTAATCACTGCGCGCTTAGTAAGTTGCCGAGTTGGGCCGAGTCCGAGGAGCTGGTCGTATATTACTTTCTGTTACTGTATGCAGTGGAGGCGCTGGATGCATTCAATTCGGGTTCGGTCGCCGGCAGTCTCAGATTTACCGAGCGAGCGGAGACTGCTTTCTGTGCCTTCGTTTGCGACGGTTTAGGTTTAGTGGACGTTCGCAGCGTCGGATCAGTGCTTGCCCAGGCGAGGTTGCAGCAGCATAGAATCCTTAAAGAGCAACTTCGAGGAGTGCCATACGGCACTGTCCTTCGGCACAGCTTCCTGTCTGAATTGGCGCGCAATGTTCGGGATCTATCTCCCGCTTTTCAGAACAAATCTGTTACATATCTTCTCGACGACTTTTCGTTGCCCAAAGTGCCGGCGAGAATTCAGAAGATATTACTCCCGATGATTTGGAATTCTGGCGGGGGATATAGTTTCCGCGTAAGCGCTCATAGCGAGAGCGTCGCGAATGAAGATGTTCGTGGAAATCGCTACCAAATAAATAGAGAGTATAGAGAGATTAATCTGGGAGACGCCTACCTCAGCTCTATTGAGAAGAAAACGAACCGTTCGATGTTAGAGGCGTCGGTCAGCGACATATTCGTTAAACGATTTTCTCACAGCAGAAAGTTTGAGGGACTTAGCTTGCGTGATATTCTCGGCAAAAACTACGACGGGCAAATCGCAAAGGAAATTAAGGAAAGATCCGAGAGTAAAGCGCTTCGTGGACTGCGGTACCACGGTACGAACACGCTAATTAGCCTGTGCTCGGGGGACATTAGTTATCTCATTGACATGCTCGGGAAGATGCTGCGCCAGCAAGAAAAGATGCCGATAGACTTGGACCGACAGCACAAAGTCATAAAACAGTATGCATGGAAAGAGCTCTATAGCCTTCAAGATTGTCCGACGCCGGACTACAATCTGTACGATGTCGCGCTCAATTTTGGTAAGTTGTCACTGTTCAAGCTCACTGGAAAGCCAGTAGGCAGTGGAAAGTCCGCGAGACCTGCAGAATACTTGAGGGTGGAAGTAGAGCTGGGTCAAGAGCCGGAGAGACTTCGACGAGCCATTGCTGATCTGCTGCAGCATGGGGTCTTTGTTGATGGCGGCTTTAGCAATTCCTCCAAAGGTACGCCTGCGAGACGACTGATATTCCGGAAGATATTCACTCCCGCATTTCCTACCACATACAACAGCCGTGACACATTCGCGATGAGTGCTCGGAGGTTTCTGGATTTTGTAGGTCATCCAGAACGCTTCGTTAAGCGCGCGTTAGGCGAAGACGGTGTTCGGCCGGAGGAGCAGCAATATCTCTTGGATTCGCTTAGCGAGCCGATGACATGACTTATCGCGGACTTGTTACGCTACGCGGCTCCGAAAGGACGCTGACCGTCGTGTTAGGCGGAGGTTTCGAGGACCGAGTCCGGCGGACAGTTGAGTTGCTCGGTCAACTGCGTATCAGCTGTGTTCGAGGCGCGATACTGACTTACGGCGGCGCGGAAAATGCCTCGAATCTGTCGTTTCTACGCGCAGAACTTTCGAGAATTGTGGGCGAGGCCAACGTGGCTCTAATCGACAGCAGCGAGCCTCAGGAAATAGAAGCATACATCTCAACGCTGAACTCCGACGTCGATGAGCTGCTAATCGATGTAACCGGTTTCACGCGTGTTCTGATGATGCAAACGATGTCTATCGCTTACGACCGGCAGATCCCGTTCAAAATCGTTTATACGGAGGCAGAAGAATATTATCCCCGTAAGGAAGATTTCGAACTGTTAACCCAGGGAGCAGAGTCGGAAGAGGCGTTTTTCAAATTGAGTGAGTATGAAGATGCAAACACGATGTACTCCCGACATTGTGTAGTTCAGCAGATCAGGGGCCTAGAAGGGAGTCTCTTGCCCAACTATCCCATGATTTTAGTCGCGTTTCTTACTTTTAAGCGCGCGCGAGTTAGCGCGGTCCTTCAAGCGTTCGAAGCTAACACAAAGATTTTGGTAAAAGGGCTACCTAGAAGAGATGACCTAAAATGGCGCGCCGAAGCCATAACCTACCCTAATCTTGACCTTATCGATGATAGCGAAATTGTCACAATCGATACGCTCGATTGGAGAGAGACGTTCTTTTTTCTGAATGAGCTATACGAACGGGACAACAACAAGTACCGGTGCAACTTCGTTGTGGCCCCGTTGGGTAGTAAAATGCAGACATTGGGTGCTTGGGCATTCGCAAAGCGAAACGTGGACGTGATGGTTGTTACTTCGACGCCGACTCGGCTCTTTCACGACAAATATTCAATAGGTCACCGAGAAACGTTTTTGGTGGATGACCCGTTGCTCTGGTCGTCAGCGCTCGAATTCAAGCAGCCGAGCGGCGCTGAGCTGGTTTTGGACTGATCTGGGGCTACTATCGGACATTCTGCCGCGAGTGAGGCGACGTTGGATCGCAACCCGAGAGCGGGGCTCTATGGTGAAGCGCGGCCTATACCAATTTAAGAAATTCTGTAAGGGAAATCCAAGACAATTATCTAAGTCTATGATGTCACTGAACGATTGGCAAAGAGAGAGGGGATCCGAACCGCTCCCCCCGACTTTTTGCCTCGCTTCGATCGAACTGTCTTGTCCGCCTGTCATTGTGGACTTTCGAACACCACGTTCTGCCGTCCGTCAGCGAAAGCCCAGTAGTGCGCGTTGCGCCGCCCAGTCGGCAGGTAACTTCGCCATAAGCCGCATCAATCTTTTGGTGCTGAGCTGTCTTGGTTGCCGGCCATTGACGATCGCGGTGACGATGTCCGGGGCGAGCCAGCGCAGGCGAAGGACGACATACAGGTAGTTTGATGTAATCTGCTTCTGGCGGGCAATTTCACGAACCGAAAGAGACGTGTCGTCGCAAAGTCGCCGCTGAACGTCATAGGCGCGGGCGAGGACTCGCAGAAGCCCCATGTCAGGCTCTCTACTGTCATCCGGATCTTCGACCAGCAGCTTCATTTGCTCGCCTACACGAGTCAGTTGGATTGGGGCCGTCAATGTCAGGACGGGGTCGGAGGCACCGATCGCATGGTTGCGCGGTGTTTCCATGTGATTTGAGTCGAGCAGTGCCGTCAGTCGAGATTGCGAGATATCAATGCTGAGGTGCGTGGCTCCGATTTCCACCTGAGGTACCAACGACAGGACAAATGATCGATGTTTATCGGGCGTCTCGCCCAGCTCTTTTGCGAGCTGGCGCCCTCGCTCGATCAAACGTCGATGTCCAATCTGGCTGCGGTCCCTCTCATCAATGGCGTCGAGCAGCTCTCCGCGGTTGGATAGGAACTTGCGGATTCGCTCCATAACGACGCTCTCGAGGTCGCCTGCAGGAATGCGGCGTCGCGTCGAGTGGGCGCTTCTGCCACCTTTCACTAGCGAGGTGGACACATAATAGCGATATCGCGTGCCCTTCTTGATCGACCAGGTGGGCGTGAGGCGCTCCCCGGCTTCGTCGAAGAGTAGGCCCGTCAGCAGGCTTGGCGCCTTGGTATTGATGCCGGCCGCCCGTTCGACGCGGTTCTCGGCGAGCACGGCCTGAACGGCGTCCCAGAGTGGCTTGTCTACGATTGCCGCATGTTCGCCTGGATAGGCAGTGCCCTTGTGCTTTGCCTCGCCGCGGTAGGTCCGGTTCTGAAGCAGAAGATAAAGCGCCCCCTGCGAAAAGCTCTGGTTGCCGTGTACGGTGCTGTCACGCCGAACGCGGCGCTTGCTCCTGATATCAGCTGCGTCCAGCTCCGCTTTAAGCGCATTGACCGATTTGACCCGAAGGTAGCGCCGGTAAATATCCACGACCGTCCGCGCCTCGGCTTTATTCACGACCAGCTTGCGGTCCTTCACGTCGTAGCCGAGCGGGACGATACCGCCCATCCAGATGCCTTTCTTCCGGGAGGCGGCGACCTTGTCGCGAACTCGTTCGCCGATAAGCTCCCGTTCGAACTGAGCGAAGGACAAGAGGATGTTTAATGTCAGCCGCCCCATGCTGGTGGTCGTATTGAATTGTTGAGTAATCGAGACAAACGAGACGCCGCGGCGGTCGAACACTTCGACCAGTTTGGCGAAATCCGAGAGCGCGCGGGTCAGTCGGTCGACCTTATAGACCACGACCACATCGATACGCCCGGCCTCGATGTCGGCCAGCAGCCGTTGCAAGGCAGGGCGTTCGAGCGAACCGCCGGAATATCCGCCGTCGTCATAGGTGGCCGGAAGGAGTATCCAGCCCTCCTGCTTTTGCGACTGGACAAAAGCGGCACAGGCCTCGCGTTGGGCATCGAGAGAATTGAAGTCCTGTTCCAAACCCTCTTCGGTGGATTTGCGGGTGTAAACGGCGCAGCGGGATCGTTTGGCGGACCGGCGCGGAGAATAGTTGGCGTCAGCCATTGTCGCCTCCGCTTACCGGTTTTACGCCCTTCGCACGAAGACCGAAGAAGCGCGGCCCGGACCAATGAGATCCTGTGATCTCTTTGGCGATTTGGGTGAGGGACGAATAGGTCGTTCCGCCATACTCGAACCCATTCTCGGTGACGGTCACAGTATGGGTGCGGCCGTGCCATTCCCGGATAAGACGGGCACCGGGTTTCAAAGTGAGATTTGGCGAAGGTCCAACCCGCCCTGTGGTTCGCAACGTCTGGGCCAGTGTCTGCAGCTTGCGCAGTGTCGCCTTGCCGAGTCCGCCGTGCTCCATTTCCTGGCACCGGTAGGCGATACCGAGGACCAAAAGATCATGACTGAGCTTAGGTGGCTCGCTCCTATAAAGACGCCGCCATTCGCGACGCAGATCGTCCAGGCTCTCGCGTGCCTGAACGAGCTGCGATGGTTGCGAGGCCGGCGTCGTCGCATGGACGGTCCGCCGGGCCATGGTCACGCCGCTCGACGGTTAGGTTTCGCGGCTTTGGACTCAGGGTTATCCGGCTTGGTCGGGGCAATCCGGTACACCCGATCTTGATCTTTGAATTTCTGCGATACTAGTGCCAGACCAAGCTTCTTGCGCACAACGCCGGCGAAGAAGCCGCGCACGGAATGCTGCTGCCAGCCCGTCGCCTTCATGATCGCTGCGATCGTTGTGCCCTGCGGTTGGCGCAGCATCCCAATCACGTCTGCCTGCTTCGAATTGGCTCGCTGCTTAAGCGGACTTGCCACTTGGCGCGGGGACTTCGTCATTGTCGCTGCTTTGGCTTTTTTCGCAGGCTTACTCTTGGCCATATCAACCTCCTGTTACTCCTCTAGACGGCACATGCCGTCACCATCGAAGCCCCCGCGCAGGTGAAAGGCACTGGCAGGGGAAGTTATGCAGCGGAATGTCAGGTGAACCGGTCGATTATGCTGGCGGCATTGGATGGCGCTTTCGCCACCACACAGGCTTCGTTCCGCCTGGAAGTCCAGCGAATAGTGAGCAATCTTATGGCTCAGTTCGGCAGGCGCGGATCATCATTAAACTGAGCGCCAGACCGCCGTTGAATTTACATAAGGTCGTCTTGTGACGGGAGGTCAATTTCAGGGACCGCAAAGCGACCCTCGTCGGAGTTCGGGAATCGTGATCTACTTCAGCATCGCCATGTTCCTGACAGGAGCTCTGCTGTGAAAGGCAGCAGGAACAGGAATTCGGAGCAGGAAGCGATCAGGCCAATGCCCGCGACCTCTACTCGCAGCGAGCCCAACGGTTCGACGAGTCACGCGGTCATTCCGCGCTCGTTGCAAATCGGAGTGGGCATCGTGCTCACGGCAGTGGCCGGGTTCGTGGACGCGGTAGGCTTTATCGAACTGGGCGGCTTCTTCGCGTCTTTTATGAGCGGGGCCAGCATTTCCCTTGGCGTCAGCGCAAGCGGGACCGATTGGGTCGCTATGTATCACGCAACCGTTTTGATAGCGGTTTTCGTGATCGCGGCGACAATCGCAAGCGTGATCTCCGGGGTAATGCGGCCGCTAGGAGTAGCGACCGCGATCTTGCTCGAGGCCGCCTGCCTCACCGGCGCAATTCTGATGATCGAAAGTGGATGGTCTTCGTCCGATTCAGTGGTTCCCGTAGTGGCTGCCATGGGCATTCAGAATACCGCTTTGCGCCCGATCAGCGGCATACGCCTCGGCGTGACGTTCATGACCGGCACGCTCGTCAGCCTCAGCCAAGCGCTAGGCAGACTCTTGATCGGAAGGGCACGATCATGGAGTTGGGCGCCTCATGCATTGATTTGGTTCTTGTTCGTCGCGGGAGCTGTTGCTGGAGCGGTGCTCCATAGGAAGTACGGGTTTATCGCGATTGCGGTCCCAACACTCGTGGTATGGGCTCTGGGGGCGTTCACGTTTATTGCGGCTCTCGTAGAAATCCGGAAACAGAAGCGTCTAGAAGGCGTTGCAACTTGACGAGAATGACGAACGAGGCGCTCGTGACCGGCATCCTGGGCCATTAGGGTAGTTTTATTGGAGATTTGAACATGACTCGGAAACGTGCGCCGACCTCAGGTATAGGGCACAATCGCGGTCCGACTTGGACGTCGCGAACCTCCGTTCCGCCGGACGCCGTTGCACTGATCGGGCGTCCGACTCGCTCGGTGATGACGTCCGGTAAGGCACGCGCACGCCGATGGATACTCACCTTCGAAAGGCGAACGCCGCCGTTTATCGAACCCTTGATGGGATGGACAGGGGGTGACGATACGCTGACGCAGGTCGAACTCTCGTTTCCTACACGCGCAGCAGCCGTCGCGTTCGCTGAGCGGGAGGGGCTCACCTATCGCCTTCAAGGAGAGCCCCATTCAAGAGGCGTCGGACAGGAGTGTCTCATTGCGCCTGATCTCCGACATACTGGCGGAGCGCGTAAAGGCCGCTCTGCCACTGAGGACGGGAAGGATGCCGCAGCGCCGGCAAAGAAAGGAAAGACCGCCCAGAGGACTCGCAAACTGCGACGTCCGATCCCGTGATGGCGCGACCCGTGAGCGTACGTGGAGAGGTATAAGAAACGATGACAGCGATTACCACGCTGCAGGAACTCCAGAGATTGGCGCGGTCGACCGATCAACGAGGGCCCTTACGTACCACATACGCCCGTGTCGGCTGCATGCCGGCCAAGGCGCTGATTTGCGGCGGCAAATGCATTCTACGCTCCGACAAAAGCTTGATGAACTCGGAATTCACGGTGGGAATAAGCTTGTCGCTGACAGCCCGGCTGTGCTTCTTCGCGTCCAGTCATTGCGGGACCATTAAAAACCGAGTCGGCGTCACTCGCGTTGTTGTTGAAGTCACCAAAAAACTACGCGCGGCAAATAGCAATCCGGTTACCCGACCGACAATGGGCGCGAGCTAAATATCTTCTCCGAGGCTATCTGAGGTCATGAGTCACCTGCTCCATCTGCGATCACGCCCCGCACAGCTTTCTGCAGCTGAGGTACGACCGTTTGCTCAAACCACGGCTGCTTTCGCATCCAGATTTTGCTTCGCCAACTCGGATGCGGAAGCGGGAAAAACTTCGGGCCATATTCTGTAAATGCTTTCACCGTTTCCGTCATCGATCTTTTCCGACTTGATCCCAAGTAGCGCATTTGGGAATACTGACCCACGAGCAGCGTTAACTGGAGATTTGGGAGTTGATTAAGTACTCGCTGATGCCATAGCGGGGCGCATTCCGGACGAGGTGGCTTGTCGCCACCGTTTGCTTCAGCACCGGGGTAGCAAAAGGCGATCGGGACGATCGCGATCCTTGTTTCGTCGTAGAAGTTCGAACGGTCCAAATTCATCCAATCGCGCAGATGATCGCCGCTCGCGTCGTTCCACGGGATACCAGTTTGATGTACTTTGCTGCCGGGTGCCTGACTGATGATCAATAATCGTGCGCTTCTTGATGCGCGCAAAATTGGCCGTGGACCTTGCGGAAGGTTGGCTTCGCAAATCCTACAAGCACTGATTTCGCGCAAGAGCTGCGGCAAAGACATTACACAGAACCTCTTTGGTTCATCACCAATATGTGGGCCACGGGAGCTTCGCAAGTAGTCGCTGACAGAGTTATGACGGTGACCTTCGACTCGCTATCGGTTGTGGTTCAGTATTTTCTAGTTGGAACAATACTTTGAAGCTTTCATTCATTCTCACTTGGCCCTCCAAAGACGACGAAGCCGGAACGATGTCGGCTTCGTCCGGCTCAGCATCGATTGCCTCGGTAATGAGAATATCGATCTCGGCAGTGTCGAAGCCCGTTTCCGTGACGTCGAAGTTCGGTTCGACGGAGAGCTCCTTGGAGCTCCAAGGCTAGCAAATTTCGGTCCCGCCCGGCTTTCTCCGCAAGTCTGTTATCAGATGACATGGGCTCGGATTTGAGAAGGGGAGGGGTGGTCGAAACGATAGGAACATCCGTCATTACCCACGGAGACCGCTGCTTCGGTCCGGGCGTGGCCGGCAACAATCCCGTGGGCGCCATCAATAGAAACTGGATTGATGAAGCCGAATTCCTGGATGCTAGCGGTGATCTGTTTGATTTGATGGGAGTGTGTGTACGCGGATTTATCGACCGATGTTTTAGCATTTCAAGCATTTCTTGGGTCCGTGTATTTGATTGTCAGCGTGCCAGTGACCTCCACGGCCAACGGCCCTGAAGCACGCGGACCCGCGGACCGACAAAAAACCAGAATCAAAATATAGGGAAGTCTTCCCTGATACTCTTCCGAAAGTCGCCTGATCCGAAAAATCCATCCCTATGTTCTTGTTCACAGGGAGAAAGCTCAAATGCGGAGCGGCTCGCATAGGTCTTCCATATTGAGCTACAGCAAGCCCGCGCTGCGTCGGGGACCGGAGCCCGACGGGGCTATGCCGTCATCGTCGCGGGAGAGGTGACAATCCGAGTTCCGCAAGCTTCGCCCTAACCGTAATCTCGGATCGCTTGAGCTTCAGGCTCATGATCGCAGCAGGCATCCTCTCGCGAGCCAATGAAATGAGCTCCTGAACTGCCTCGATGGTCCAAGGCCGATCCGCACCACTTCCGATTTCGCCCATCAGAAGTTCCCATTGAGATGCATGCCCTTCGGCACTTGGCGTCTTTTGCAACGGGAGATATCGAACAGAAAGCCGCCAAACCCCTTCGATAAAGACTTCGTGTTTCGGTCTCCCGCCGCCGAGCCGCCCAGGCATACGGTCGCTGACTCGCAAGTGAGGAGAGCGAGCCAGCGGCGCGGCGACTTAGGGCATCCTCTAGGCCAAGGGCGAGCACGAGGAACATGCCGTTGGCTGGCCCCGTAACTCGCCTCAACTGCCAAACTCATCAAGGAGCTTTGATGAGGCCCTCAGCGCCTCGTCCAGATCCGGTCTCTCGTTGATCGGCGAAACCGAGGGCGGGAAGCAGGATCGTCAAGAGCCCCACGATGAAAAGCGTAATCCAGATAGCGACCATGGTGCTGTCCTCAGAGATTTCGATGACTGTCGTGCGTGCAGACCCCGGCTCAAAATCGGGCTTTTCGTGCGCGTTCCCGCGCTCCGCGATCGGTCAACACGGACCCATTGCGGCGCAAACAGCGAATTGAGCTTGGAAAAGTCTGCTGTTCTTGAAACCCCGGGCGGCTCCGACGAGAAGTCGGCCACCCGGGACGACTAGCCTGCTTGGAGGTAGCCCGCGCGGAACCGAAAGAATCTGAATGCAAACATTCTCATGGCGTCTTTAAGATAGATGATCCTTGGCAGAAAACAAACTGGCGCTCTGCGTTGCCAGCCCCTTTCAAAACGTGGCCTTCTGCGCCGAGGCCAAGCCGACGTGGACTGACTGATGTCCACGGCCATGCATCGGCCTGTCGATGGATGTGCGCATTGGGACCCGCCTAGACTGTGGCGAGTATGGCGACTGCCGGAGCCCAAAACGCCGGCATTCGATGATTGGGTATATAAGCTCTATGGAGTTCGAAAAGCTGGCCGGATTCGCTTAAGTGCATGTCAACGAAACCGGGTGCAAGCCAATCATTCATGTCGAGCATGCGTTTCAATGCGTCTTGTGCCAATCGAGACGCGCTACCTTCGGCCTGTCAATACGAGGTGGAGCTCCTGGTTCGGATCAAGCTGGCGCGTCTCCTCCCTATTCTAAACCGAAGCGCCGCTGTTCTACGCACGGTAAACAGCGGCCTCAGTCACAATAACGTCCATCGGGATATCGTGCGGCTGTGGAACAAAGCCTTCGACGCAGCTTGCCTCAGTTCCTACACCGATCGCTAGCGGCTTCGGCCGCATCGCCGCGAGCGTACGGTCAAAGTATCCTCCGCCGTGACCAAGCCGATAAAATCCGCAAAAACCGACTAAAGGTGCGATGACGACATCGGGGATGACCGGTTGCCCCTGCTTTGGCACCATGATGCCCCAAAAGCCCCGGGCCATCGGATCGCCAGGTTGCCATTTCCAGTATTCGAGCGGTGCTTGCTCCCTGACGACGACGGGTAGTGCCAGAGTGTGGCGCCTTCTGATGCGTAGCCGTTCCGCCCATTGCCGCAGGTCGAACTCGCCTTGGATGGGCCAGTAGAGACCAAGAGTCCCGCGGAGTCGTTTAAAGACTACATCCAGGTTACGGGCAATCGCGTCGGTCAGCAGCGAACGGTCAGCGGAGGGAAGATGCATGCGCTCGTCCTTGAGGCGAACCCGCTCCCTGACGCGCCAAGCTCTTGTCTCAGCATCCATCAAATCCATGCCTCCTCTGTCGGCTTTTCAACGACTTCTTGTTGGTTCAGCCAAGCGCCGAGGCTCCGGGAGCCGCGTCGAATGCGGTCTTGTATAAATTGAGCGCCGATTGACGTTGACTATCCCGCGGGTGCGTCAAGCTTATCGCTATCTCTCGTTTTGACGATCGGCTCGTCGTCATCAATCAAAATCCGTTCTGCTGCGCCGTCAAGGTCGTCGTATTGGCCGGTCTTGAGCGACCACATGAACGTTGCGAGGCCAGTAAGGCCAAGCCCGAGAGCGATAGGAATGAGATAAAGAAAATCCATCAGCGGATCGCCTGATAAGCGTGCCAAGTACCATGACCCAGGATTGGGAAGACGAGTATTAATGCAAAGAGGCCAGTGGCGAGGCTGACGAGAAACAGACCCAGTACGATCATGCCCCAGGTGAGCATCACCGGCAGATTGTTCCAGACGAGAGCGGTGCTGGTCCCCATTGCAGTCAGCGCATCCACGCGCTCGTTAAGCAGCATCGGAATCGACAGCGCGCTGATGGCGAATGAAAATGCCGCGAACAGCCCGCCTACCATGCTGCCGACCATCAGCATCATCCAGCCGGTTGGCGTTGTGAACAACATCGGCACAATATGATCGAGGCCAGGAAAAGGCCGCAGTCCGAAGAACAGTGCATAGATGATGACTGCGGCGCGCATCCACAACAAAATCAGAAGGCAAAGCAGGATGCCCGTGAACAGAACCTGTCCACCGGACCTGGGTTTGACGAAGATCATCCGCAGGAGGCTGACGGGCTCTCCGGACGCGATGCGACGGCTCTTTTCATAGAGGCCGATGGCAAGCAGCGGCCCGACCACCATAAAGCCCGCAAATGCCGGAAGGAGGATATAGTCCCATCCGAATACAACGAGGCCGACCACAATTGCGACTGAGACCAGAAAGACCAGAGCGCCATAGATCAGGCTGCTCAGCGGCTGCACCTTCAGGTCGCGCCATCCAGCCGCCAGCCATGCAAAGGCAGTCGAGCGTGCCAGTTGCCGGTTCCAATTTTCCTTGCGCGGTGTCGGAGGCAGCACGGCTGGGATGGTCGTCATCGTCCGTCTCTTTCCGCTTCTACGCCTTCACCGCGGCGAACATGAAGATTTGGCGGCACGGAACCGGTTTTGTGCGTTGTCCGGATCGCCTTGGTGTACATGATCGACGCAGGCCGGTTGCGACATAACCGCGACGTAAACAAGATGACCGTTGGCGGCGACAAGAAATAGCAGGCCAAGACCGATAGCGATCCAGACCGCCGCCTTGCGCTGAATTCGAGCCTGTGGGGCCGGTATGTTGGTCATTGTTTGCGGGACCTCAAATCGACGAGATACAGCGAGAGAATCTTACGTTCGAGCGAGCTCAGTCGGTTCTCCCATGCCGGCATTTGCCCCTGCCGGCCGTGCCAGACGGTTGTAAAGATCGATTGCGGATCGCCGCCGTGGATCCAGTTGTGATCGGTCAGGTCGGGGGCGCCGAGATCGGACTTTCCCTTGCCGTCGTCGCCATGGCACGAGGTGCAATTTGCGGCGAAAATCGTCTTGCCGGAATCGAGCCTCTGCTGAGGTACTTGCTTTACTGCTGCGGGATCCGAAAGAGATTGTATATAACTCACTACGTTTTCGACGTCAGTGCGCGGCAGGATCTTGTCGCGTCCGAATGCAAGCATTTGTGCGACGCGAGTGCTCGGGTGGCCGGAGTTGATGCCGACCCGAATCGTCTCGGCAATCTTCTCCGGGTCCCCGCCCCACAACCAGGATTCCGTTGTCAAATTTGGAAACCCCTTGCTTCCCTTCGCATGTAGACCGTGACAGGCGGCGCAATTGTCGCCAAACAAGGTGCGTCCAGTCTGGCGTACAATCGTCATAAGTGCGGGATCGGTCTGGATGGTTCGGTAGTCCTTGGTCTCAATCTGCTTGGTCCAGCTTTCACGATCGAGCGATGCGCGCTGCAAGGCTTCGTTCACTGCCGCGCGCTGATCAACTCCGAGCAGGCCTTTGGTATAGGTCCAGCCCAACGGGAAGGCAGGGAATAGGATCCAGTAGCCGAGCGAAAAAACAGCTGTGGCGATTAGAAAGAAATAAACCGCGCGCGGGACGGGCGTGTTGAGTTCCTTGATACCATTCCACTCATGACCCGTGGTCAGATAACCCGTATGGGGATCGCGTTCTGTCACTGCCATGGCCGATCCTCGTCCTCGATGATCGACGTCGCGGCCCGATCAAACTGCTTCTTGTTCGAAGGCCAATACGTATAGGCCACCACCACGATCGACAATCCGATAAGGTAGAAAAGACCGAACGATTTCGAAAGCCATACGAGGGTGCTGTGGGCGAGCTCCATCATCACCTCCCGACAGCTGCAATGGGCTTGTGCGCCGCATCGGTCAGTCGTCCAAGGATCTGCAGATAGGCGACAAGCGCATCCATTTCAGTAAGAGAGCCCGGCGCCCCGTCGAAGACCCGCACGTTTGTCGCTTCGCCGTAACGCTTCGTTACGCCTTCCGCTTGCGGAGAATCGGGCGCGGTCTGCCCATAGGCATCTGCAGGCGCATTGGCGATCATCTCCTCGGTATAGGGAACGCCTACCGCCCGCATTGCCCGGAGGTGTCCACCGAGATCGTCGGCCCGCAACGACGTCCGCGACAGCCAAGCATAGGCCGGCATGATCGATTCAGGCATGACGGCGCGAGGATTGTTAAGGTGTGCGACGTGCCACTCGTCGGAATATTTGCCGCCAACGCGCGCCAGGTCCGGTCCGGTACGCTTGGAGCCCCATAGCATCGGATGGTCGTACTTCGACTCGACAGCCAGGGAATATGGACCATAGCGCTCGACCTCGTCCCGCAGCGTGCGTATCATCTGCGAATGACAGGCATAGCAGCCCTCGCGGATGTATATGTTACGTCCGGCGAGCTCTAGCGGCGTGTAGACCCGCATGCCGGGCGCCGCTTCGACTGTCTGGTGGATCGTGAAAAGTGGCGCGATCTCGACGATGCCACCAATACTGGCCACGCCAATGATCGCCAGGACGAGTCCGATCGCTTTTCGCTCCAGGCGATAATGAAGACCAAACATGAGCGTCACTCCCCCGGCTGAAGGGCGGGTGTGCCGACCAGAACAGAATCAGGCGCGTTGGAGACCGGTTCGCGTGCGACTTGCGGCGCGGTACGGATCGTCATCCAGATATTGTAACAGCCCACAATCGCTCCGATCAGGAATAGAAGGCCGCCGATCGCCCGTGCGATGTAGTAAGGCCGCATGGCCACAACTGATTCAATGAACGAATAGGCGAGTGTGCCACTCTCGTTGTAGGTCCGCCACATTAGCCCCTGAATGATGCCGGAATTCCACATCGCGAAGACGTAAACGATGGTGCCTGCGACCGCCAACCAGAAATGCACTTCGACAAGCCGCGCCGAATACATCCCTTCGCGCTTCCAGAGCCAAGGCACAGAAGCATAGATCGCGCCGAAGGTGATCATCGCGACCCAACCGAGGGCGCCTGCATGAACATGGCCAACCGTCCAGTCGGTATAATGCGACAGCGCGTTGACTGTCCGGATCGCCATGAACGACCCCTCGAAGGTCGACAATCCATAAAAAACGGCTGCCACCATCATAAAGCGCAAGGTCGCGTCGTCACGAACCTTGTCCCATGCACCGTTAAGCGTCAGCAGCGCGTTCGCCGCGGACGCCCACGATGGCACCAAAAGCATGACGGAGAAGGTCATGCCGAGTGTCTGTACCCACTGGGGAAGAGCCGTATAGTGGAGGTGGTGCGAGCCCGCCCACATGTAGAAGAATGTGATGCCCCAGAAGCTGATAATTGACAGCCGGTAAGAGAAAATTGGGCGATTGGCTCGTTTCGGCAGGTAATAATACATCATGCCGAGGAAGCCCGCGGTCAGGAAGAACGCAACTGCGTTATGGCCATACCACCATTGCGTCATGGCGTCCTGAACGCCGGAGAATGAAGAGTAGCTTTTGGCGTGTCCGAACGATACTGGCACGGCGAGATTGTTGACGATGTGCAGAATCGCCACAACCAAAATGAAAGCCATATAGTACCAGTTGGCCACATAGATATGCGGCTCTTTGCGTCGTGCGAGCGTGCGCATATAGATTGCGAAGTAAACCACCCACACGATCACCAGCCAGATGTCCGCGTACCATTCGGGTTCGGCGTATTCTTTCGACTGAGTGATCCCCATCATGTAACCGGTGACGGCGAGCAGGCAGAAGAGGTTGTAGCCGAACAAAACGAACCACGGGCTGAGTTGATCCGGTAGACGCGCTCGCGATGTGCGCTGCAGCACGTAGAGGGATGTCGCGATCAGCGCGTTTCCGCCGAACCCGAAAATAACCGAAGTTGTGTGGACGGGCCGAAGTCGTCCGAAACTTGACCATGCGGCATCGAACGCGAGATCCGGATAGACCAATTGCCAGGCGACCCAATCGCCGACAAACATTCCGATAACGGCCCATACCATTGCGATAACGATGCCCGCTTTGGTCGGATCATCGTAATAATATGCAAACCGTGCTTCCGTCGGCTCTGGCGAGTAGTACTTGGAAATAATTCCGAAAATGCCGCCGAGCCCAACGAGAAAAATCAACAGTCCTTGCCCGCCAAGGAGGTCGTCGCGTCCTGCAACGGCTAGCACAAGGCCGGCGACGGCCAATACGATCAGCATCACCATCGCGAACTGGCGCTCATTAGTCGTCAGCTGTGCGATCATAAGTTTAATCCCATACCTAAAACACTTTGTATTGGTGTCGCTGCTCCATAAAGTCCAGACGGGGCAGTAAGCGTGCGGTCTCCAAGTTTATCGCTCGGAAGCGCTTCGGCGGCCCCGCTGCAGCGACCGCTCGCCGAAGTCGATGATCGAGCGGTGCAGGATTTGGCCCTCGGAGCCAACCCGAAGTCTTACATGTCGCCCGTGATAGAACAAGTTGAGTCGGAACGTCCCACGATCTGCATCTATCCCGCTTTCGCACACGCTCGTGATGCTTTTGCTCCGCATCAGGGCGGGAACGTCGGTGGGTGGCACATCGAGAAGTTCGCCGATCAGCGCAGCGTCTAGAGTGAAGCCGTTGCCGTCGCGTTCAATTGTTGTTTCGCTGTTGCCAACGGCGCTACGACTAGCAGTCATTGAAAACTCCTCCGTAAGAACACGAAAGCGCCCAGCTCTCACGCTCGGGCGGTAACTCTCATTGTGGGGCCACGAGTGCCAAATGATCGGGCTTTCTGCGGTATGGAAAAATCCGATTTCTTCAGCATGAGGTCAGCGATCGTGTATCGATCAAGCGTTGCGATGAAGGCGTTGAGGGCTTCATTGAGCATTGAGGGTAACTTGCAGCAACCTGTCACGATGCACTGATTGCCTGTGGCAAAGCACTCCACGAGCGCTAAGTCAGGCTCGGTTGCGCGTATCACGTCGCCGACGACGATCAATTCTGGAGACTTGGCCAGCATAAAGCCGCCTGTGCGACCCCTGAAACCTTTCAGGAAGCCGTGTCGCACGAGAATATTGACGACCTTCATCAAATGCGCCCGCGATATCTGATACGTGCGAGCAGTCTCCTCAATGGTGAGCAGTGTGTCGCCGGACGCTGCGGAATACATCAGAACGCGAAGCGCATAATCCGATAATGTTGTAAGGCGCATAGTTCATCGCTCCATCGACTATGAAAACCTTCGACGGGATGCCGAGGCTGCTTATATCAAGACGGCCACGGCAAGAGCGCCAATGAAGGCCCAGGCAAATGAGTTGATCAACATGCGAACTAGGTCGCGATTGTCAGCCTTGGCTACACCAATCGCATCACATGCGATATCGCCCGGTAGCAGCAGAACCGCGGTAAACGCGTTGAGGACGGATGTTGCATGTCCCATGGGGTGTCTCCGATCTGATCTTGACAATAATACCCTCGGTTGATAAAAGCAATATCGAAAATATATCTTTAGGAAATCAAGGATGGAAGAAGCTGCCAAGCGGCGCGCCAGAATAACGGCCGAGATAAAAGATCGGACCGGCATTGACGAGGCTATGATTAGCGTCCTCGTGACGGCGTTTTATGCCCAGGTGCGGAACGATCCGCTTATAGGCCCAATTTTCGAAGAAAAGGTGGACGACTGGAACCATCATCTGGAGAAGCTGTGCGCTTTTTGGTCGTCGGTAGTGTTGATGACGGGCCGCTATCATGGTCAACCCATGCAGGCACATCTTTCACTTCCAATCAGGGCCGAGCATTTCGAGCGTTGGCTCGAAATATTCGAAGCGACGGCCCTGTCTGTTTGCCCAAGAAAGGCAGCGGATGTCTTCATCGATCGTGCCCGCCGAATTGCTGACAGTCTGGAGCTCGGAATCGCTACGCGTCGGGGTGAGATAACACGGCCGCGCTGGGCGAAAGCTGAAACAACGCCACAGCACTAAACTGTCAGTATCTGCGTTGTCGCGATGTCGTCAGGACGCAGCGGTCAAGTTCATAGCGAGCTTATTGGGTCCAATACGACTAGCAGCAGACGATCGTCCTTGGTTGCGACACCGGACATCAAGGAAATGCAACCTTCGATGCCATCGAACGGGCTTCAGAAAATGCCGCGCGGAGTAGACCGATATACAACAAAAAGCGTCTTCTGGATCTCGTATGTCCTGTCGACGCTTGTAGTGTTTTTCAATCCAGAGATAAGCGCTTGGCGGAGAGAGCAGTCGCTGAAGAGAGTATTTTGGGGCTATGGCGTCCTTGGGACGATCGGCTTTGGTGCGCTGTACTTCTTGGCCGATCAAACCGTGCTGCGACAAATTCTGCTAATGTTTATAGTCGCTTATATGGTCTGGCTGCTGGTTTCAATTTGGCGCTCCAGCAGCGCCTTCGATAACATCTGGAGCACGTTCGCGCGTCTGCTGGTCGTGGCGTGGACAGCGAACACCATTATGGTTGTGACGTTCCTCGAACTCGATCTGATCCGCAGCTGCTTCGGGTATTGAGCGGTCGAAGGGAAGGACCGGTGCGAAGATAGGTCCGGTCGCAATGCTAATCCCGCAAAGAGAAACGAGGCGTTCTTGACACAGATTGATGAAAAACTTGAGCCAATCTTGGCCGAGGTTATTCGCCGCAATGCAGGCGAGATTGAATTCCATCAGGCGGTGCGTGACGTGCTGGAAAGCCTGGGGCGCGTCATCGCCAAGCACCCGGATTACGCCAATGACGCTCTGATAGAGCGAATCTGCGAGCCCGAACGGCAGATCATTTTCCGGGTACCATGGGTTGATGACAAAGGTCAGGTCCAGATCAATAGAGGCTTCCGCGTGCAGTTCAATTCCGCGCTCGGACCCTACAAGGGTGGAATCCGATTCCATCCTTCGGTGACGCTTGGTATCATTAAGTTTTTGGGCTTCGAGTGGTCGCAGCGCGCGACGCCCCCGCAGGAGTAAGCGGCAACCCTTAATGGGTGGGATTTCCTAAAGACGGTTCGCGAAATAGTTGGAAGCCGTGGAGGCGAAACCAAAGTGCTGGTCCAGTTAGGCGACCATTCAGCGCTGGAATGTTGCAGAGGTGAACATGTGCGTGCGAGTTCGGGGACATCAAGACAAAACCTTAGAGACGGACCCGGAAACGGGCAGGCGCATCATTGCGAACCCACGCGCAGGTCTCCGCCGACCGGGCCGGGGTCACCAATGGTGAGTCGGCTGAGTTAAAGTTCGTTACGGAATCGGCGCGAAAGCTATCCGGGCACGCGTGCGCTGCTGTCACCAAACCACTCCGCTAAGATCAGCCCGACAGCTAGCGCCGCGGCTGCCGGCGGCACCCAACGCGGCACAGCGAAGACACCCTCGCCAGCCGGTTGCCTCCGTTGGATGCGCCACAGCGCGATGCCCACGATCGCAAAAATGCCCAGCGTTAGAGCGTTGGCCAAAGCTAGCAGCCTCTCAAACGGAATCAGCAACGCGGTAGCGAGCACGATTGCGCCGGCGAGTGCAGTGGCCTCGATCGGCGTGCGCGTGCGTGGGTGGACGCGACCGAGTATGTGGGGAAGCTGCCGTCTGCGTGCCATGCCGTAGAACAGCCGCGCCAGCATCATGATCTCGACCAGTACGCCGTTCGCGATGGCGAGCGCGCCCACGGCGGCGAACAGCGTCGCGTAGGGCCCTTGGAACAGATCGATTAGGGGGCTCTGGCCGCCACGGCCGGAGAATACCAGCGCAGCTGCTACTACGATGTAGAGCAGCGTGCTGACCAGGATCGCGCCAACGATGCTGTAGGGCACCGTGCGGCGCGGGTCCTTGGTCTCTTCAGCCATATTGACCAAACTTTCAAAGCCGATGAACGCGAAGAAAGCAATGAAGGCGCCGCCTACGATGCTCTGCCATGCAGCGAAGCTGGCCGGGAACATGGCAACGATGTCAAAAGCGGGCGCGGCGAGGAAGCCCACCGCGGCCGCAACGACGAGGCCCAGAATCTCGACAGCCCCGATGACTGCGGCGAAACCGGTGCTCTCCCGGACCCCGGCGATGGCGAGCAGTGTGAAGGTCGCGACCAGTAGCGCGATCAGGGCCTTGGGCGGGAGGCCGATGAGCAGCGCCAGATAGTGGACCGCACCGCTTGCTATCGAGGCGGCGGCGATCGCGATCGCAAGCGTCAAGGCGACTCCGGTCAGCTGTGCGGCGAGATCGGAGCCGAACCCTTGCTTGACGTAGGCCACAGCTCCTGAGGCTTCCGGGAAGCGGCTGGCCAGTTCTGCGTAGCACAGGCCGGTCATGCCGGCGGCGACGCCCGCCAGCAGGAACGACAGCGGGGCCGCTGCACCAGCCCGGCCGATCACCGAAGCGATCGCGACGTAAATTCCTGCCCCGATGATGAGCGCGAGTCCGTAGAAAAGAAGCGACCCAATCGTGAGCGAACGCCGCAGAGCGACCTGCGAGTGGGCGGGATCATCTTCGATCGTCATCAAGGCGTCCTGGGCATGATCGGTAAGTCAATCGTCGCGCAACTCAGTTGATATTCCCGTCGCCGAAGAAACTCGGCGACGTTTTTAGCGGGATTTCAAGCCCGAACGGCCAAATCCCCGCTAAGGCGGTGCTACTCTGATGAGAAGCGTCCAGCTCCTCGCAGCAAGGCGTCGGGTTGTTTGCGTGTATCTGCCGGGAGAAGTGCCGGTGGCCCCGACGGCGTTCTGGTTTTCTCTATATGGCCCGGGATGATCTCATCAACGGCCATGTCAGAACAAGAGCGAGCACAGACGAACCTAGCATAATCATGAACACGACATCATAGCTGCCGGCAGAGTCGAAGATGACGGACCCGAGATAGGCACCAACCGCACCGGACATGTGATGCACCAATGTGATAAGTCCTGTAAGCGAGCCCAAATGACGTAGGCCGAAATGTTCCGAGACAAAAAGAACTGTAAGCGGAGCCGTCACCAAGAATGTCGCGCCGAAGACCAGTGCAAAAACCGCAACAGAAACGGCGGATTGATCGACCATCAATAAGCCGAAAGCCAGTATACGAGCCACGAATGACGCGGCAGTTGGCCAAGCTGGACCTAAACGGTCGCTGAGGGCACCTGCTACGAAGATCCCCAGAAGAGCGGTCAAACCCATCAGAGCCAGGAGATTGCCCGCGGCCATGGTTGCCAACCCGCGATCCTGTGCGAACGCTACGACATGCGTCGATACGAAGAAGTCGTCGAATCCGCAAATGGCGTAGACTGCCAGGAGCACCCAGAACTTCGGGGTGCGTGCCGCCCCCGCCACGCTTAAACCTTCGACAGGACGCGATGCCGACGGACCAGGTTGCACCTTCGGTATTGCCCAAAAGAGAAGTGGTATGATCAGAAGATGGGCGGCGCCGAGCAGGACAAATACAGATTGCCAGCTAAATGTGACGAGTACCGCGGCCAGCGAGCCGATCATCACCAGCTGTCCGAGACTCATGCCAGATATGACAACCGAATTTGCCAGCCCGGTACGATTGGGAAAGTTGCGGGTGATCATCACGCCAACCGGGATCACGGAAGCAGCGCCATTGCCGATAGCAAATATAACGCCGTATAGGATCAATGCGTGCCAGGGCGAGGCGATCATGGCCATGAGGCCGATGCCCACCGCGCTTATCAGCGTTCCGGAAACCAGAATGAGTCGTGGTCCGATGCGATCTGCAGCGAAACCTGCGACAAACATCGCTATCGCTGAGACCAATTGGAACGCCGCAACGGCCAAACCTAGATCAGTACGATCCCAATTAAAATGATCTACAATGGGTTTGAAAGTCAGACCAATCGCGAAGCGTGAGCCTCCGCCAACGAAAAGCACCAAAAATCCAGCGAAGAGCGCAAGCCCGGCCGTTATGGTAGCTTTGGACGCATGAGGTGCGTTCAACTTGGCGTCTCACGGGAGGTCAGAAGCAATGTTCGAATCATTTCCGACCTCAAATAGCGGCATGCATGGGTCTTGACGAGGGGAAATGCTCGCCGGCTAATATTCCGGGAATGGAACCGATAATAGTCGATCGACCGGATTTGAGTTACGAGGTCGACAACACCGGAGCCGTTGGGGGGGCGTGATGCCCACCGTTAACGTCGCCGCATACAAGCTGCTTGCCTTCAGCGCGAGTACGGCGCTGACCTGCTTCGCAGGTGCCCTGTGGGCTTATCACACCGGCTTTGTCTCGGTGGAGGCCTTCGATTGTCACATGCTCGTACAGTATCTCGCGATCGTCATCATTGGCGGGCTTGGGTCGATTGTCGGCTGCATTCTCGGCGCAATTTTCGTGTTCGTGCTGCCGCACCTGATCAGTTATGCCACTGAAGCAATCCCTGCGCGTCAAGGCATGGGCAGCAATGTCTTCGAACTGCAGATCGGAGTTTTCGGCGTCATCATGCTGCTGTTCCTAATCCTTGAGCCACGCGGCCTGGCCGGTATCTGGGCGCGCGTACGGCTCTACTTCCAGCTCTGGCCGTTCAAGTATCGGGCCTGGGAGTCCTGAACCGTGACGCTGGCAGAATCCTTTCAGGGATCCATTGCGGCGAGTGCGTCGCTGGAAGTCGAGAATCTCGAAGTCACCTACGGCCGTGTCATCGTCGCGGTGCAGGGCGTCTCGCTGAAGGTGCCACCGAATAACATCGTTGCGCTACTCGGCACCAATGGAGCCGGCAAGAGTACCACAGTGCGTGCAATTTCCGGCTTCCTTCCGGTGGATGATGCCGAGATCAAGAAAGGAACAATCCAGTTCGATGGACATTCTGTCCTCGATCTTTCGCCGTAGTGTCGCGCGGCTGGGTATCGTTCTGGTGCCGGAGCGCCGCAAGATATTCGAGACGTTAACCGTGTGGGACAATCTGCGGCTGTCGCACGCGGCTTCGGGCCTGAGCCAGGAATGGTCGCGCAAGTTCGAGCAGCTTTTCGAAATCTTTCCGCGCATCGCGGCGCGCAAGGACCAGGTGGCGGGCTACATGAGTGGTGGCGAGCGCCAGATGCTGGCGATAGCGCAGGGCATCCTATGCGAGCCGAAACTACTTCTGGTGGATGAGCTTTCGCTCGGCCTCGCGCCGCACCTGGTTCAGGAACTGATGGCTCAGTTGCGTCGATTGCGGAAGGAGTTTGGCATCTCGATCCTACTGATCGAGCAGGATGCTCTCTCCGCGCTGGAGATTGCCGACTACGGCTACATCATGGAAGGCGGCCGGATCGTCTACGAAGGCGCCCCAGACAAGTTGCGGGGCCATCAGGACGTGCAGGAATTCTATCTCGGTTCAGGCGCGAGCGGCCGTGTCAACTATCGTAACGTGAAGCAGTATCGCCGAAGCCGTCGGTGGTGGGGATGACGGTGCTTCTGCAAGTTGAGCACGTCACGCTTCGGTTCGGCGGGATTGTTGCGCTAGATGATGTTTCATTTGGGATGCCGCCCGTTTGTTTCCGCATCTGACCACGCTGGAAAATCTGCTGCTGGGGCGCCACGCGGTTTTGAATTATAGCCTGTTCGGTGCGGCGCTCTATCTGAGCAAGGCGCGGTCGTGGGAGCTAAAGCAGCGCGAGCGCGTCGAGGCGGTGATCGATTTCTTCGAGCTTGAGCTCTATCGTAAGCAACTCGTCGGCGACTTACCTAAGCTTATAGGGCTGGCGCGGGTCTTTGCCGCCGAGCCGCGACTGGTTCTCCTGGACGAACCCTCGGCCGGATTGAACCGGCAAGAGAAAGAAGATCTCGCAAGATATCTGCTAAGGGCCAGGCATGAATTCTCACCGACCATTGTTTGGATCGAACACGACATGCAGCTTGTTCGCGATCTCGCCGACAGGGTTTTGGTGTTGCATTATGGTAAGGAGCTAGCCTACGGGTTTCCAGAAGACGTGCTTTCCGACGCGCAAGTAATCGAAGCCTATATCGGTAGGCGCACTACCGATTAATTCGCCGAGGGATTAGGACCTGTTCGGCTGTACGGCCGCAGGCGGCCCGTTGCCAGGCACCGCGCAACAAGCATGTCGAAATTGGACTTGGTAGCCTCCGATCATCGCCTCGCGAGGGCCCAAAACTGGCTCTGCCAATAAAGGGAATTCGTGAAACTCTCCAAACCCGCCAGTGACTCCTCCGTCCAGCCAGTCCACCTTGGATTCTCGGTGATCCATGCCAGCGCAAAAACGGTGGAATCGACTTGGTCGTCATACTTGGCATTTGGAAACGAAAGCAACTCGTGGAGATAGACGGCGAGCCAAGGCGCTTCTTTTGGAAACAATACGAAGCCTCCCTCAATCTTCGCCGTTTGCGAGCGCAACCGCATGATTTTGTCGCCTGGTAGAGACGGCGCAGGCTGCACGATTATGAAATGCTCGGCCCGTAGCTCCTGGATGAGGGGCGTTCCCGACGCTTTGTCCTCCACGAGCACGACCCGTGCTTTATGTTGGTGCGCCAAGCGTTTGACGGCCCTCTTGAGGTCAGGAAACTCCAGCTTCTCACGAAACACGTCCAGCAGATAAACCTTGCTGCTCGTCAGGCCCCAGCTCGTGCAGACGCTGTAGTTTGCAAGCTCTGTGTCTTTGTTGGCAGTGTCCCAGGCCTGTATCACCATGTCGAAGGTTTTTGGCTTCTCTTCCGGCAAATAGAACTGCAGCCACGGACGTTGAACGATGAAGCCGGATTCCGGCTCAGGATTTTGCTGGAACTGAGCGGCGAAGTTGTACGCCGATGCCGCTCTCAAGCCCTCCAAGGTTTCGCGTGACACGAGACTTGGTTGCAGGACGTCACCTTTCTTGCGGCCAACGTCCAGCCAGCCATACGGGGTCCGAACCAGCATCTACTCATCCTCCTCTGCTATTGCCGGAAATGACAGCACGCGCCAGCCGCCCTCGCGCTCTTGCACGTGGGCCACAAGGTCGTCGGCGTGCAGTCTTTGCTGCACAATGATGATCGAGCCGGTTTCCTGGTTGTTCAGCCGGCTGCGAAGAGTGTTGTCGTACCAATCGTTCACGGCAGGGCGTCGGACATCGGACAGGGCGTCGTCTGCCTTAAGCGGGTCATCGATGATAATGATATCCGCGCCGCGTCCGGTAAGGGTGCCACCGACTGATGTCGATAGCCGAACCCCGCCTTGGGTTGTTTCGAAGTCAGAGACAGCTTCCCGGCCGCGCGCGAGCCTCGTGTCGAACAACGATTCGTAAAATGGACTGGTCATCAGGCGCCGCGAATTCCGTGCCAAAGCATCGGAGAGCTCCTGTCCGTAAGTCACAGACAGGAGTTGGGCCCATGGCCGATGGCCGAGGACCCATGCTGGGAATGCCACTGAAGCCGCGAAGGACTTCAGGTGCCGGGGCGGGACGTTCAGAATAAGTCGCGGGCAGAGACCGAGATAAACTTCCAACAACGCATCGGCGACTGGATCATGATGCCAGTTGTAATGGAACTCCGCCTGTGGGTTCAGCTCAAGAAACGACCGATGCGTGAACGCATTCAGATCTTTGCGATAAATGTCGGCGACCATATTTCCCACTGAGCGTTTCATTGGGCGAACGGATCCGGGCTGTACTTCCAAAGACGGTCATGGACGGCCTTGATCACTTCAATATCGACTGGGGATACAGGATACTGACTGGGCCGCGCCGCGGCCGCGCGGGCTTCGATTTCGTCGACCCAATCAAGAAATTTGAGCATGGCCTTGGGGTCGCCTGCTGCGGCTTTGGTGGCCAGCTGCATGGTGGTCGCCTGCACCTTCGAAATCTTGCGCTGCTTTCCGTCGATGGTTGCCGTAACCTGACCGTGAGCAGCTTCCATAATAAGTGTGCTCAGGTTTTTGCTGCCCTTTGGTCGTCCGGCCTTGTTGCCAGATTCGCCCTTTCTGAACTGCGTATGTTTGGGCGGCTTCGCGCGGCCGACCTTATAGTCATCGTGCCTGAGAGCGTTTCGTCCTGCGGTCGCCTCCTTAAAACGTCCAGCCGATTTGCCGGCGACTTCGTTCTTGAGTGGCTTGTGCTTTGGTGGTTTGCCGATACTGACGCCAGCGCGTTTTGACCCACCTGTCGTTTTTGAGTTCGCCATCATCAATCTCCTTCTAGGAACGATGGGGTGTCGGCGTCACTGAGCCCCGTCGGAATAGAAACCCAAAGATGGGTTTTAAACTCGCGCAAACGATTCCACCGACGTTCGAACTCATCTTTAAGGTGATTTTAGAAACTTGACAAGAGGTTCTAATTAAGAAAAATACGATTCGACCAATTTATCTCGCAGGTGCGCTCGTTCAGCTGCCGCGACCGCGCTTGCGTGGCTCCGATTGTGCAAGTGCGTCGTGCAGGAGACACGCGGGGGTCGCCAATTCAAAAAAGGATGTAGAAATAGCGTTCCGCTGCTTTCGGAACTCAGCCGCCTCTAGTTCTCCATGGCGGACACCTGATGAAAGTTGCTGCAAATTGTCCTCTAACGACATAGTGGGGGAGACGATCAGAAGGAACACTGGGTCCGCGTTATTAAAAGCAAGGGCACCGGGAGCCGCTTTTTCCATAATCTTCTTGTGGTCAAAAAGCTCGTTTGGATCCTGTTCTAGAATCCGAGAATGCTGAGCCTCAAGATCAGAGCGTTCCCGTCGTAATACTGACACGACAAAGGCTTGTGGCCATCCATGTCCGAGGAGCCGCAGGCCAAGGTGCAGGGCGAACGCCTCATATTCTGAGAACAGAATTTCTACGCCCTTGCCGGGCGCATCTTCGCTATAGAATGCATACTGGTTCTTTTCAGGGTCATTGGATCGCTTGTTGCGACCCAGGTTGCGGTCGGTATCAAGCAGGCGCTTAATGCGTGTGCGCAGAGCAGCGCTGGGCTTTTTGGTGGGCTCGTCCGTTAGTGCGGCTATCGCCTCTTCAATCTGATTGCGCTTGAACGTTTTCACGACTTTACCAAGCTGGTCCGACAGGACACGACGCGCACATTAATGAAGTATCCATGCGGGTTCTAATTTAAATTGTCAAATGGAGTTTGGGGGCGGGATCGAAAGTCATCGATTGTCGCGCGACCCGCAGGCCGATCCGCTGTGACCAAACCGGCGCTCGACCGCGTGGCGCAGGGACCGTATGGCACGTTGAAGCTGATGGCCTACAGCCGGCGTTTTTTCAAGCGGGCTTGTTGGCCCTTGTTATCGACTTTTGTCACTTTCGGCCTTTCCTCGTTGATCCGCGATTGCGTCCTCTCGCTCCTCAACTGGTCGAAGCTGGACTTCAAATCAGCATGGGTGGTTTTCATCCCATGCAGGTCGTCGAAACGCTGGACGACAACGTCCGCATAGTGCGGGTCCAATTCGATGCCATAGCCGCGGCGGCCCGTCTTTTCAGCTGCGAGCAGAGTAGTGCCGCTGCCGGTAAAGGCATCCAGCACGATGCCGCCGCGCTTTGAGCAATCAAGGATGGCATCACTGACCAGTGCCAGAGGCTTCGTGGTCGGATGCCCGGCAAGCGCCGCATCTCGTTCCTTGCCGAAACTGCTCATGCTTGGATAGGGCCAAATGTTCGTCCGGTTTCGACCAAACCGGCCAAGCTCGACATTATTGATGTGCTTTGCCCGTCCATGTTTGTAGACGAAGATCAGTTCATGGGCCGATCGATATAGCGAGCCCATGCCAGCATTGCTTTTGGACCAAACACAAAGATTCTTGAATTCGTCATAGACCTCATCGGCGGCATCGGCCAATTCGCGCATGTGCCGCCAATCCATGCAGACGAAATGGATCGAGCCATCGACACTGAAATCTGCCAGGTTGGAGAGGGCGCGTTTCAGGAAGCTCGTGAATTCGCGCTGAGTCATCTCGCCGGACGCCATTGCGAATTCTCGGTGTTTGACTTTGCCCAGGCCCGAGACGTTGCCGGCGATCCGGACATTGTAGGGCGGATCGGTAAACACCATCTGCGCCCGCTTGCCGCGCAGGAGGCGCTCGTAACTGGCCGGCTTGAGTGCGTCTCCGCACAGCAGGAAATGATCGCCGATACGCCAAAGATCACCTGGTTGGGATACCGCAGGTTCGGAACGGTCGATCTCTGGGACGATGTCGGCTTCGTCCGGCTCGGTGTCGCTGGCCTCGCTGATGAGAATGTCGATTTCGGCGGTGTCAAACCCCGTTACCGTGACGTCGAAGTTTGGTTCGACGGAGAGTTCCTGCAGTTCCAAGGCTAGCAGCTCCCGATCCCAGCCGGCCTTTTCGGCGAGCCTGTTGTCTGCGATCACATATGCGCGGATCTGGGCGGGGGAGAGGTGATCGACCCGGACCGTCGGGACGTCTGTCATACCCACAGAGATTGCCGCCTCGACCCGGGCGTGGCCCGCAACGATCCCGTCAGACCCATCGAGCAATACCGGGTTTATGAATCCGAATTCCTGGATGCTGGCTGCGATCTGTTTGATTTGACGAAGGGTGTGCGTCCGCGGGTTTTTAGCCCTCGGTTTGAGCTTCCGGGGGTCCTTATATTTGATGGTCAGCGTGCCCACGGTGACCTCCAAGCCTAAGGTCCAGAAGCAAAGCGGACCGACAAAATCGCGAATCAAATACAGGGAAGTCTCCCCTGATATTCTCGCGAAATTTCCCTGATCCGCAAAATCCGTCCCTGTTTTTTTTCACAGGGAAAAAGCTCAGAAGTGCCCGTCAAATAGGAGCTTTTGCGCTTTCAAGCCGCCTACATCGGAATTTGCGGCATTTTACCCTGTATTTTTCCCTGTTTTCGCGCGCAGAATCAGAGACTGGTTCGACGCACACTGTTCGGCGCGCCAATAAATAAGCCACGGATCTTGGATAGCTTTTTTCAGGTCGATCCGCGCGAAGTTCGCCGGCGCGGTCCAGTCAATAGATCATTCAGATGCGGGCATCTCTCCGAACCGATTTGCAGGATTGCCGCCGGCTGTCGATCGCGGTGACGATTTCCAGGGCACGCCACCGTAAGGGGAGGCTGAACGTGTCGTATCTAGTCGTCGGTCGGCCTGGCGCCCAGATAGCTTTCAACAATCCGAGCGTCGTGTGCGAGAGATTTGGCCGGACCTGAAATAGTCACGCGCCCCACCTCCATGACGTAGCCAAAGCTGGCGAGGTCCAGAGCGGCACGCGCGTTCTGCTCGATCAGAAGTATCGATACCCCCGTCGCACTGAGATCTGAAATGATCTGGAATGTTTCGCGCACGATGCGTGGAGCCAGCCCGAGGCTCGGCTCGTCAAGCATCAGGATCGCTGGATTGGCCATCAGCGCACGCCCCATCGCAAGCATCTGGCGCTCGCCACCGGACAAGGTGCCGGCATGCTGGCGCCATCGCTCCTTCAAGCGAGGAAAGTTCGCGTAGACTTTCTCCAGTCGTGTTGAGATATCGCCGCGTCTCGCGCGAAAGGCGCCGAGACGGAGATTGTCGTGGACAGACAGTGTCGTAAACAGCTCCCGGCGTTCTGGAACGAGTGTCATTCCGGCTTTGACGCGCTGCTCCACCGACAGGTCGCGAATGTCCTTGCCGTCGAACGTTATTGTGCCGGTGCTGGGGAGCAATCCCATAACGGCATTGAGAAGTGTCGTCTTGCCCGCGCCATTTGATCCGATGACGGCGACGACGCTGCCCCGCGTCAGTTCAAGTGAAACCTGGTGCACGGCTTCCGCCCGCCCATAGGAGACGGACAGCAGGTCGGTCGACAGGATCGGGCCGGTCATGCCGCGTCCCCGAGATACGCCTCGATCACCGCAGGGTCGCGTCGAACCGCGTCGGGCGTGCCATCGGAAATCTTGGTGCCGAAATCGAGCACGATGATGCGCGAGGCGAGCCCCATGACAAATTCGAGATCGTGCTCGACAAGAAGCACGCCGACCCCGTCGTCGCGGACCTGTCCGATCAATGAAGCGAGAGCCTGCTTTTCACGGTAGCGAAGTCCGGCTGCCGGTTCGTCGAGCAGGAGAAATGAAGGGTCCAGCGCCAGTGCGCGCGCGATCTCAAGAATACGCTGCTGTCCGAGCGCAAAGTTGCCCGCCGGTCGGTTGATCTGGTCGCCCAAGCCGACCCGTTCGAGTTGCCGCTTCGCTTCGAACAGCAGGCGCTTCTCTTCTTCCCGTTCCAGTCTCAGCATGGCTCTGACGGGTCCCGCGTGACCGCGCAGGTGAGCGCCCAGAGCGACGTTGTCGAGGGCGGACATGTCAGGTGCGAGCTTGACGTGCTGAAACGTGCGCCCGATGCCGAGCGCGGTAATTTCCCGTGACATCAGTGCGTCGATCCGGCGGCCTCCGAAGACAATCTCGCCCGCCGATGGCGCAAGCATCCCGGTAATCAAGTTGAAAAGCGTGGATTTGCCCGCGCCATTCGGCCCGATAAGCGCGGTGACCGCGCCGGGTTCGACGGTGAAACTCACGCCGTTGACGGCCACAAGTCCGCCGAATGTCTTTGTCACGTTCCTCAATTCGAGAGAAGCCGCCGCTGACTTGAGATCGCGTCTCGGCAGGGCTGGCGCTTCGGGTGGCGTCGGTCGCTCGGCTGCGGGGACAAAGCGTCGAAAGAGCGGAAGGAGCCCATGAGGCGCTGCCTGAAGAATTGCGATCAGGAGAATGCCGAACGCAATCGTCTCAAAACTGCCGGTACGGCCGAGCAGTTGCGGCAGGAGATCCTGAAGCTGATTCTTCAGGAGCGTCACGATGGATGAGCCAAGCAGCGCGCCGACGATGTGTCCGGCGCCGCCTACGACGGCCATGAGAAGATATTCAATACTGGCATTCAGGCCGAATGCCGATGGAGCGAGCGCGCGCTGGAAATGAGCGAACAGCCAGCCGGACAGGCCCGCAAGCAGGGCGGCGTAGACGAACACGATAAGCTTGATGCCGGCCGTGTTTACACCAAACGATTCCGCAGCGAGCCGTCCCTGGCGCAGCATGCGGATTGCACGGCCGGTTCGCGATTCCAGCAGGTTTGCGGACAGTATGAAGGCGAGCACAAGGAAGCACCACAGCACCAGATAGAACGAGCGAACGTCGTACAGGGCATAGGAACCGATTGTCAGCGGCGGAATGCCGGACATGCCATCGTGTGCGCCGAGTATCGTGGCGTTGCCGAACACATAGTACAGGGCGACGGCCCAGGCGATCGTGCCGACAGGCAGGTAGTGTCCGGAAAGCCGGGTCGTTATGGCGCCGATCAGCAGGGCGCCAAGCCCGGTGACGATCAGGGACACCGGCAACGCGAGCCACGGGGATACCCCGTAATGCACAGACAGAACACCCGTGGCGTAAGCACCGAAGCCGACGAATGTCGCCTGACCGAACGATGTCATGCCGCCGACGCCGGTCAGCAGCACAAGTCCCAGCGCGACGAGGCTGAACAGCCCGATATAGATCGCAAGGGTGATCCAGAAGTCGCGGAATCCCGGAATGAACGGCAATGTCAGGGCTGCGAGTGCGAATGCGATTGCCGCGTGTCGGGAGGTGATCATTCCTCTTCCTCCTCAACACCGGCGGAGGCAAGCGATCGCCACAGGAGCACAGGGATCAGCAATGCGAAGATGATCGCGTCCTTGTAGGCGCTCAGTCCGAAGGATGCGAAAGATTCGGTGAGGCCGACGACAAGCGCAGCACCGACGGTGATCGGATAGCTGATCATGGCTCCAACGATCGAAGCGATGAAGCCCTTCAATCCGATCATGAGACCGGTGTCGAAATACACGGTTGTAACCGGGCCGATCAGAACACCGGAAAAGATCCCGATCGCCGCGGCGATTGCGATGGCGACCATGCCCGAAAGTTCGAGCGGAATTCCGACGAGGCGCGCGCCGGTCCGATTGATTGCGGAGGCGCGGAGCGCTTTGCCTATCAACGTGCAGTCGAAGATCAGCCACAGCAGCAGCAGCAGCAGCATCGTGGTTAAGACCATGGCGATATTCTGGCCGGTGACAAGGAGCTTTCCGAGAGGGATTGCGAAATCAAGGAGCGTTTCCGTCCGGACGCCCTCGGGACCAAAGAACAGGAGACCGAAGCCTATCAGCGCCAGGTGCACGCCGAACGCCGCAATCAAAAGCACGAGAATGGAGGCTTCAGCCAGCGGAGCGAATACCAGTCGATAGATCACCAGGCTGAGCGGGATGAGGATGGCTGCTGTTATCGCGATCTCGACCAGCAGGCCGAGCCGCAGCGGCGCGAGGGTTTGGACCACAAAGACCAAAGCCAGAGGCAGCGCAAAATTGACAATCGCAACGCGCCCCAGCAATCGCACCGACAGCTTGCGCCGGTCTTTGATGCAGTCGAACAGACCTGAGGTCATGGCAAGCCCGACGAGCAACCAGGCAATCGCGGGAAACTGACCTTGCTGGAGAGCCGCTATCGTCAATACGCTGAAGGCGACGATATCGCCCTGCGGAATCCAGATGATGCGCGTCACGGTGAAAACCAGAACTAGGGCGATGCCGAGAAGCGCGTAGATGGCGCCATTCACCAATCCATCCTGGATGATGAAAAGCAGGGTAATGGAATCCACTTCAATCTCCGGAAATGCGCCCTGGCGCCGACGCGTATCCCGCAAGGAACACCGATCGGGCGGAAGCCGCGCTGCTCCCGCCCGACAACCTCCGGCGTGAGGTTAGCGGATGAGCTCGAACTTGCCGTTCTGGACCCTCATCATCGACGCCGCACGCTGATCGTAGCCGTTGTGGTCGGTCGGTGAGTAAGTTGCGAAGCCGTTGATAAGCGGGACTTCCTTGAGATTTTCGATGGCATCGCGAAGCGCGCTCCGGAATTCAGGCGTGCCTGGTTTTCCGCTCTTCAACGCAATCGGGATGGCGCGTTGCAGGATGGTCGCAATGTCCCACTGATGGGCGGCGAAAATCAAAGCGGGCCTGTTGAACTTCTTCTTGTACTCGGCAATCAGCGCCTCCGCCGTCTTCCGTATCGGATCATTCTCAGGCAATTGGTCAACGACTGCAAACGGGCCGGCCGCCAAGACCGTACCCTCGACCGACTTGCCGCCCAGTTGAATGAATGCAGGGGTCACCACACCCTGCGTCTGGTAGATCGGTTTGTTGTAGCCACGTTCGCGAAGTGATTTTTGCGGCAGCACTGCGGGTGTGCCGGAAGCCGCGATCAGGATTGCATCGGGATTTGCGGCGAGCAGCTTCAGGACCTGACCTGTCACACTCGTATCGGTCCGCGCGAACGCTTCTCGCGCGATGATCTTGATGCCTTTGGACGGCGCAATCTTTTCGAGCTCGCGGAACCAGCCGTCGCCATAAGCGTCATTGAAGCCGATGAAGCCAACGGTTTTTACGCCTTGCTTGGCCATATAATCCGTTGTGGCGTTGACCATGATCCGATCGTTGGGAACGATCTTGAAGACCCAGCGTCGCTTGTCATCCATCGGCTCGATAACGGCCGCCGTCGCCGTAGGGGATAGGAGAGGAACCTTTGCTTCCGCGGCGATGTCGACCAGCGGCATCGAGGTCGGAGCAATGGTGGATCCGATCAGCACGTCGACGTTTTGCTCGGTGATCAACTTGCGCGCGTTGGCGGCCGACTTCGTTCCGTCGGACGCGTCATCGAGAACGATCCATTCGACCTTCTGACCTCCGAGTTCAGCGGGCAGAACCTCGAACGATTCCTTCTGAGGGGCGCCCAGCGCCGCCGCGGATCCGGTGGCGCTGACAGTCGCTCCGATCTTGATCGAATCGGCCCGACCTGCCGTGGCGGTGGTGACGATCGCTGCCGCTGCGAACAGCACCAGCTTCTGCCAATTTAGCATTCCTCCCTCCTGCGATTGAAATTGTTGGCAGTCCGCGGAGCGGACCACTTCTTTTGTTTTGAGTGTTTGCCCCCGTTGCCGGACGTTCCTCGGCCCAAAACGGGCCTCTCAACGGAGGGCGGGGGCCGTTCGAAAAGCGACTTGCTCCCTTCCGCGGTTGCTCCATAACCTGTCCTAACGCGCCATTCGGATCGCAAAAGCGCGTGTTCACAGATATGAATTAGTGCAATTATGAAAACAGTTGCTCCAACCGCTGTCAAGTCAGCGGACCGTGTCCTCGACGTGCTCGAACTGTTCGTCGCAACTCGCCGGTCATTGTCGCATTCGGAAATTGCCAGCGAACTCAACATTCCCAAGAGCAGCCTCACGCAACTGCTCCGGAATCTCGAAGGCCGCGGCTATGTCGTCTTCACGCCGGGCGCCAACACCTATGCGCCGGGACCGGCAATCGCCAAACTGGCGTCGGCGTTGCGGGTCTCGTTCGACATTGCGTCGATCGCACAGCCGATCATCGACATGGTCGCCAAGCGCGTGCAGGAAACGACATCCGTGTCGGTGCTGCGTGGCGCTGAGGTGGAGCGAATTGCAACGGCGAACGCGCTACAGCGGCCGCTGCGGTACTGGATGACGGTCGGCGAGCGCATGCCGCTTCATGCTACATCTGCCGGCAAGGCGATCATGGCGTTCCTTCCGACCAAAGATCGCGATGACATCATTGCCGCCCTGCCGATGAGCAAGACGACCTCCAAAACGATCGGATCGGTGGCAGCGTTCAAAAGCGAGCTTAAGCGCGTCGCCGAGGAGAAGGTGGCCTATTCGAACGAGGAGTTTGAACTCGGTGTCTTCGGCATCAGCGTGCCGATTCTCGATTCGAAACAACGGCCCATCGGATCTCTGGGCGTGGTGTTTCCCTCCGTCAGGGATACGGCCTCCCATCGTGATGCGATCCTCAAGGCCCTGCGCGACGGCGGCCGGCGGATCGAGGATGAGATCAATCAGTAACGGCTTTCGCGTGTCAGGCATCGTCCGGCTGGATCAAGACCTTCAGGCTACGGCCGGCCAGCGCTTCTTCGAAGCCGCGCGTCGCGTCCCGCAATGGCAGGATATGGCTGATCAGTGGCCGCAGATCGACGTGCCGCGATTGTACAAGGCGCGTGGCATGAATCCAGGAGGCGAATAGCCGACGACCGTGCAGCCCACGAAGTGTCACGCCGCGATGAAGCCATTTCTCCACATCGAGCGGCATCGCGCTTCCCGGCGCTGCTGCGAGCCTGATCTCTCCGCCAGGCGTGACGACATCGGTTGCGAGTTCCAGGGAAGCATGCGCCGCTGAAAAATCGATGAAAACGTCCGGACCGTTCCCATCGGTTGCTTTAAGGATAGCGGCGCGCGCATCCTGCTCCGACACATCGATTACCTCGTCGGCGCCGAACTGCCTGGCCTGCGCAAGGCGCATCGTGTTTTTGTCGGACACGATAATCCGGTTAGCGCCCAGCGCGCGCGCGGCCATCACCGCCATCAGACCGATGGGCCCACAGCCTGCAATCACGACGTTCAGCCCCGAGACGCCGGAGCCCTCCATCACCGCATGAACGGCGACGCCAAAGGGCTCGAACATTGCCGCGATTTCATGCGGCAGGTCCGGGGCGACGGCATAGAGGATCTGTTCCGGCAACACGGCAAAGCGTGCAAAGCCGCCGTCGATGTGAATGCCGGGATAGCGGGTCTGTGGACATACATGCGCGAAGCCACGCAGACACGTGTAGCAACGCCCGCACGGGATATGGCTCTCAACGGCAACCAGATCGCCAGGCTTGACGCGAGTGACGCCTGGACCAACGCTCTCGACGACACCTGAAATTTCGTGCCCCAGCACCACTGGCAGCGTCATGTTTCGCAGGAACGGCAGCCAGTTATAGATCGCAAGATCAGTGCCGCAGACACCTGTTGCGCTCACCCGGATGCGCGCTTCACCGAAGCCCGGTGCGGAAGGCAGGGTCACCTCGTCGAGGGAGAGGCCGCCGATGCCCGGATGGATTTTTCTGAGCGCCAGCATGATGGTTCAGATGCTGTAGATATCGAGGACGGTGGGGATCACGTCATTGAGGACGGTAGTCTTCTTTTTGGTGATGAGCCACCCCTCGCTCTTCGGCGCAAGGACGTATTCGTAAAAGCCAAAAAACGATGAGGCTTTCTGTAGCCGATAGGAATGCGCTTGCCAGTTGGCCTTCACGTCGCAGTGTCCGTCGGAGCGCAATTGCGCACGAATATTCGTGACCTGGTGGCATGTGCGCGGCAGCGGGATCGAGGCGGAAGACTGATTGAGCCGCAGACGAAAGATGCGATCCTCCAGACCGGACCGGTTGTTGTAATAGATGAAGGAAATTTCGGTATCAGGGTCGTTCGTCAGCTCGTGCTCGGAGTCCCAGGCCGGGACCCAGTACTCGATATCCTCGGAGAAAAGCGCGAGCCAATCGTCCCAACGCTTTTCGTCCAGGGCTGCGGCCTCGGCGAACAACAGCGTCGAAACCGAGTCCAGCAGGCGATCAGTCATTGGCGCTGCGCTCCATGCCGCGCGTCATGAGTTCGAGCCAGTAGCGGTACTGCCCGAGATAGATGCCTTCGTCGCCGATCCAGCTGCCGCTGCTCAGCGGGTTGATCCCGAGTTTGCGGGCCTCCTCGTTCGGGCCGGCGATCTGATGGGCGGCGCCTCGGCTGAAATCGCTGCGTGGCAACGCGCGCGCACCAAAGCCGATCTGCGAGGCATCGAACTCGGAGAGATCGTCAGGGGTCGCCATGCCGCTGGCGTTGAAGAAGTCTTCGTAATACCGAATCCGCTTGCGCCGCTCTTCCGCAGTCTCGCCGACTGGCGCAAGCCCGTAAACCGTGACCTTGGTCTTGTTGACGCTGATCGGCTGTATGATGCGGATCTGTGAACTCTGCTGATCCATCAGGAAGACGCTCGGATAGAGCAGCAGATTGCGCAGCCGGCCGATGACCCAATCCGCGCGCAGCGCTCCCATTCTTTGCGTGAACTCCTCACGCCGATGGAAATTGAAGCGATCCTGCGGATTAGTCCAGTCACCCCAGATCATGGTGTGGCCATGGCCGAAATCGAAATATCCGCCCTTGACCTTGTTCGGATCGGTGACCGGGTTCATTCCCTTGGTCTTGTCGCCCTGGGCGTCCATCTTGGCGCGATGCTGCTGCGTCGCGATGAAATTCCAGTGCACGGTGCTGGGATGATAGCCATCGACACCGTTCTCAGCCTGCAGTTTCCAGTTGCCGTCATAAGTGTAGGAGCAGACGCCCTTGATCAGCTCCAGAGCATCTCCTTGGTCGACGAGTATGTCGATGAAGGTCTTGGCGTCACCGAGATAGTCGGCGAGCGGCGCGATTTCGGGATCGAGACAGGCAAAGATGAAGCCGCGATAGTTCTCGAAACGGGCAACGCGCTTGAGACCGAGCTCTTTCTTGTCGAAGGCCTCGGGATAGGCTCCGACCGATTCTTCCTTCGGCGCGATCAGCGAGCCATCGGTGTTGAACGTCCAGCCGTGATAGGGGCAGGCGATGATGCGGGCGTTGCCGCGGCTCAGTCTGCACACCATGGCGCCGCGATGGGGGCAGGCATTCAGGAAGACGCCGATGTCGCCGGCCTTGCTGCGCATCGCGAGGACCGGCTGACGCCCGATCGTGCCCGTCACGTAATCACCCGGGCGCTTTAGTTGACTTTCATGCGCGATGAAAACCCAGACGCGTTCCCAGATGTGCTCCATCTCCAGATCGAAAATCTGCGGATCGCGGTAGATGCGCCGATCGACCCGCGTGATGCCGTCCGGGCGGATATCGATGCAATCCGCAATTTCCTGCGGCGTGATCGCCGGCCGTTCTGACGGCTGCCCGCCGGCGTTCAGGTGCAAATTCTCGAGTTGCATGGTTAGTCCTTTCGGGCGGGAACCATCGCGGCGACATCGACCAAAACGTCATTGCCCTCGATCTTCAACGGATAGATCGCAAGACAGCCGACACCGGGCGTCAGATTCTCGCCTGTGTTTGCATCGAAATCCCATCGGTGCGCGGCGCATGTCAGGACAGCGCCATCGAAATCGCCGTCGGCCAAGGGAATGCCTTCGTGAAGGCAAAGCGCTTGAAACGCCCGCGGCCCGCCATCGTCCGGCCAGACGATCAGGATCTGATGACCGTCATGCTCGAATTCGCGCATGTCCCCGGCTGTCAACTCGTCGAGACCGCATACGCGCGAATAGGGCACGTCCACCTCAATCTTCCGAACCGGCCTTCTGCAAATCAGGTCCGGCAAATTGCTGTGTAGTTCACAGGCACGAACTTGGTTACAATCATGAATATAACGCGGCAGGGCCAAGGGCAAGCCCTTGATCAGCCGAGTCCGGACGTCTACCTGCTGTTCTGTGTCCTCAACCCGATCCTGACCGCCCGTGGCAAAACTCTCGCAGTTCGTCTCTCGCCTGGCCCGCAATCAGCATGGGGGAATCATGGGCTTTGTGCGCCGCGATAACGGTGTTTTCGAGGGGCCGATGATCCTCGAGGTTTTCGTCAAGGACGGCCGGCTGACTTGTGCTGATGTCGAACGAGGCCGTCGGCAGCCTGATCTGGAGATAGACGAGGAGATGGGATTCCGCGGCACCATCCGCGGTCTCAATGGCCCGCTGCCGCATGTGCTCGACTGCGTCGACATGCTGATCGCGCTCGACGACTGAGCGGAAGCTGTCAGTCGCCGCGCTGCGACGGGACGCCACGCTATGCGCTTACTACGGCAGGCTGCGCCGCCTTGCTGTATCGCTCATGCAGAGCCGCCCACGCGCGTCCGGAGCGGCGCGCGCCCTCGAGATACGCTTCCGGAACGATGTGATAGGGCGGGCGGCACGGGCCAGCCTTCATCCAGCCAGCGGTATTCATGCGCTCCTTCTCGAGGCCGATATTGTATTTCGAGAATTCGTTGAAGTCGCCGTTCGGAAAAAAGCCGGCTTCGGCGGCACGAATTGCATCCGCCACCTCCTTGGCCGCGCTCCAGTTGCCGGATGTCTTCGCGGCAGCGACGCTGTCACGCAGATGGATGATGCTGGCTGGGCCATTGACCGCGCAACTTGTCCAGAATGCGGTACAGTCCTCTGGCGCCATCCGCACGGCGCCATAATAGTCCGCGTCGATGGGCAGGAAGCGGATTCGGCCTTTCGTCACCGCCAGGTCGTTGAGCAGCATGCCGATCCCGAGATACTTGCACGATACGACTTGTGGTATTTGTGCAACCTGTTCCCAGAATGGACGCGGAAACATGAACTTGAAGGCTGAGGGGTTCGCATAGACGCAGATCGCCATCTGTGGGCAGGCTTCGGCCACGTCGCGATAGAACTGGACGGCAGTCGGGAGATCAACCTGACACCACATCGGAGGGCCGAGCATTGTGCCGTCGAGGCCGAGATCATGGGCGGCTGCGGTCTGTCTGACGGACTCGCGCGTGTTCAGGCTCGTCGTGCCGCCGAAAACTGGGACACGTCCCCGTGCAGCTTCGGCGCATGTCGCCATGAACTTGCGCTTTTCATCCCACGTAAGGGTCGCGCATTCGCCAAACGTGCCGAGCGTGAGAATCCCATCGACGCCGGCCTTAATGAGAGCGTCAACAGCGCGCGCAGTTTCGTCCAGATCGACGGTCTGTTCGTTCCGCCAGTCCGAAGCGCCCTCGATCGCGGGCGTTGGCAAGATTGCCCAGGCCCCGGTCACGTCGGCGGCCGAAAGTCGGTCTCGTCGGGACTTCATTAGGTGCGCTCCTTCTAGTTCATGTCTGTGAACAAATGCATGGCGCCGTACGTCTGGGATCGACGTAATAGAGTAAAGTCGGGCCTCGACACAACGCTGCCAAACGGCCGTGCGCGTCTGTGAACCAATTTTTATTGACGAACAAGCGTTGGCCTTTATGCTGTCCGCAACGTATGGAAGAGCGCGCTTGCCCAACACAGGCTGGCTCTCCGAAAAATTTTGTTCAGGGAGAAGTACTGCATGTCCGCTCGCACCAAGCCACCGTTTCGCGCGGACCATGTCGGTAGCTTGCTTCGGCCCGAAGAACTGAAGGCCGCGCGACACCAATTTGCGGACGGCAAAATCAGCGCGGCGGACCTGAAAGCCAAAGAAGATGTTGCGATCGCGGATGCCATTCGCAGGCAGGAAGAGGTTGGTCTCCACAGCATCACGGATGGTGAATTCCGCCGGGAAGCCTGGCAGACCGACTTTCTGTCCCAACTCGATGGCGTCGAGGCCGTTATCGCGCAATTGCCGATGCCCGACGGGAAAATGCAGACATTTCGTGTTGCAAAAGTCGTGGGCACGGTTGGCTTTTCTACCCACCCGATGATCGAGCACTTCAGATTTCTGGCGGATCATACGAGCCGCACCCCGAAAATGACGATTCCATCGCCCACGATGATGGTATCGGTCATGAGGGACTGGCGCGGAATCGTCAACGGCGATGCCTATGGCAATATTGACGATCTCTGCCGCGATTTGGGCGATGCCTACCGCAAGGCCATCCGCGCCTTTTATGATGCGGGATGTAGATACATTCAGCTCGACGATTGCAACCTCGCCTTCCTGTGCGATCCCGAGCGACGGCAGGCGATCGAGGCACGTGGCGATAACCCAAACCTTTTGCTTGGCCGCTTCGTAGATCTGATCAACGCGGCTCTCAAGGATCGGCCCGACGACCTGACTGTCAGCATGCATCTGTGCCGCGGAAATCTCCGTTCCAACTGGATGGCGAAGGGTGGTTACGAGTTCGTGTCCGATGCCCTGTTCAACAAGGTCGGTGTCGATGCGCTGTTTCTAGAATACGACAACGAAAGGTCCGGAGGCTTTGAGCCGCTTCGCGCCGTCCCTGCAAATGGGGGGCCTCTGATCGTTCTCGGCCTGGTCACCACCAAGTCCGGCGATCTGGAAAGTCGCGAGGTTATCAAGCGCCGGATCGACGAGGCCGCGCGCTATGTCGGTCTGGATCGTCTGTGCCTCAGCCCGCAATGTGGATTTGCCTCGACCGAGGAGGGCAATATCCTCAGCGAAGACGACCAGTGGCGCAAACTCGCCCTGACTACCGAGATCGCCGCGGACGTTTGGCGCTAGATCGCGGCGCAGCAGTCACTAGCCTCATTGGACGGATGACATGTCAGTCAAAGTCACGAAACTCGGATTTCTCGGGCTCAATGTCGTCAAGCTCGACGACATGAAGCATCATTACGCCAATGTTCTGGGGCTCGCGACGACAGCGGACACGGGGGCTGGCGAAGCTTATTTCGCCTGCGGCAACGAACACCACGCGGTTGCATTCTTTCGGGGCGATAAGCCGGGCCATCGACACATAGGCCTTGAACTCGACCCGGAACAGTCACTCGACGAAGCGCTAAAGGCGCTGACGGCCGCCGGCATCCGCAGCGAAATACAATCAAGTCGCTTTCACGGTCTGGATCGTGTCATCCAGCTCGACGATCCGGACGGCTATACGGTCTATCTTTACTCGTCGATCGCTCAGGCGAAGGAGCCGTTTTCAAGCTCCGGTATTGCGCCCCGCAAGTTGGGGCATGTCGCGATGCATGCGGGAGACGCGAAGAAGTCCACGGAATTTTTCACGGAGCAACTCGGTTTCCGCTGGTCCGACTGGATGGCGGATTTCTTCGTATTCCTTCGTTGCAACGCCGACCATCATACGTTGAACTTCATGACCTCGCCGCGGCGTGGAATGTTTCATGCGGCGTTCGAGGTGGCGGACTTCGCGCAGATCGGCCGCGCCTGCGACATCCTCGGGACCCATGGCATCCCCTTGATTTGGGGGCCAGGGCGCCACGGCGTCGGCCACAATATTTTCACTTACCACCACGATCCGGACGGCAACATCGTGGAGGTGTTCGCCGACATGGACAGGATATCGGATGAGCGGCTCGGCTATTTCGATCCGCGTCCGCATCATCAGGATTTTCCGCAGCGTCCAAAGGTCTGGGAGCGCGAGCTCATCGCGGCCAACATGTGGGGTCTTCCACCGCCTCCCGGCTTCGAGGCCTAGCCGATATTGCGGAGTGCCGGCGCGACGTCTCTCGGGTGGGCCTAATTGTTCACGCTGGGCCGATAACCCGAATACCCAATGAAGACTGAAAGGGCGAGGAATGGCTGAGCGAATCTTGACGTCCCATGTCGGCAGTCTCGTGCGGCCGGATGATTTCCTTTCGGTATTGCGGGCTGCCGCAAGCGACAATCCGCCGTCTAAAGCGGTCTACGACACCGCGTTGAAAAAAGCGGTTGAGGACGTGGTCCGTAAGCAGGCCGAGGTCGGTATCGATATTGTCAGCGACGGTGAATTCGGGAAGGGAACCAATTGGGCCTTCTATGTGCACTCGCGCCTGACGGGGATCACATCGCGTCCGCTCACCTCGGAGGAAGAGGTCGATCCGCTCGCCACAATGACGGGAGGGCGGGACCGGGAGGCGTTCCCGGAGTATTACGAGGAGCAGGATCGCACGACGGGGATAGCCGGCCGGCTTAACAAGCGCTTTGTCTGCAATGCGCCGATCAAATACGTAGGCCAGCAGGAATTGCAGCGGGACATCGATAATCTGCGTGCTGCCGCCGACGCAGCCGGCGTCGTAGGAGCGTTTCTTCCTGTTGTCGCGCCCGCGAGTGCCCTGCCAAGTGCGAAGAACGAATATTATGCCGATGAAGAGAGTTTCCTGTTCGCGCTCGCTGACGCGCTGCACGAGGAGTACAAGGCAATTGTCGATGCCGGATTGACCGTGCAGGTCGACGACGCGTTCTTCCCGTTCATGCACGAAAAACTGGTGCCGCCGATGTCGCTATCGCAATACCGCGACTGGGCGCAGCTGCGCATCGATGCACTCAATCGTGCATTGAAGGGGATTCCTACCGAGAAGTCCCGTTATCATATCTGCTGGGGTAGCTGGAGCGGGCCGCATATGTTCGATGTTCCCCTGCAGGATATCATCGACATTGTGCTGCAGGTGAATGTCGGAGGGTACAGCTTCGAGGCCGCGAACGTTCGCCACGAGCATGAGTGGAAGGTCTGGCAGGCAGCAAAGATCCCCGCAGGCAAGAAGCTGTTGCCCGGTGTCATCAGCCACGCGACCAACGTGGTCGAGCACCCGGAGCTTATTGCTGACCGTCTCATCAGGTTCGCCGGGATCGTCGGCCGGGAAAACGTGATTGCATCGACTGATTGCGGTTTCGCGCAGAGTCCTTTCACCCGCCGCGTTCATCCGACCGTGATGTGGGCAAAATTCAAGTGCATGGCCGAAGGAGCTCAGATCGCGTCCCGCGAATTGTGGTAGGCGGTCCGCCCGACATTTCGTGTGACCACGATCACGCCAATCCAGTGGATCGCGATTAGGCTGGGACTGACGGCAGACGACTGCGTTCTGATGTCGTTTCGCAGATTATTGCGCTTCGCTGGGCGCGTTCTCATCCAGTCCAACGGATCGTCGCCATTTGCCGCGGAAGCGCTTCGGTAAAACAGCCATTACGATCAGCAACAGCAGCAGTACGAGCAGCGCCAGCGTGAAAGGGCGCTCGAGGAAGATGCTGTAAGTGCCGCCGGACATCGCAAGCGACTGACGGACCGACAATTCGAGCATCGGAGCCAGAACAAGTCCGAGCGCAATCGGCGCGACATCATATTGAAGCTTGCGAAGAATGTAGCCGACCGCTCCGGCGACGATCGTCACCCATACGTCCACGACATTGTTCTGCACGCAATACACGCCGACCAGACAAAAGCAGATGATGCATGGATAAAGGTAAGAGTAGGGAATTCGCAGCAGATTAACGAACACGCCGATCATCGGCAAATTCAGGATCAACAGCACGACGTTGCCGATATACATGCTTGCGATCACGCCCCAGAAGAGTTGCGGCTGTTCCTGGATCAAATTGGGACCGGGCACGATGCCGTGGATAATCAGCGCAGCGAGCATGACGGCCGTGATCGGACTGGTGGGCAGGCCGAGCGCAAGCATCGGTACGAAGGCGCCTGTGGCGGCCGCGTTGTTTGCCGATTCCGGTCCTGCTACGCCTTCAATCGCGCCATGACCGAACCGTTCCGGATGCGCTGAGAGCTTCTTCTCGATTCCATAAGACATGAAAGACGAGATCACGTGCGCTGAGCCCGGGATAATCCCGATCAGGAAGCCGAGAATACTTCCGCGCGCAATCGGCCCTGCGCTCTGCCGCAGGTCCGGCCCTGTAGGGATCAGGTCGCGGAGTTTCGGTGTAACGGGCTTCTTCTCGGCATCGTCGCTCGCTGTCATCAGGATTTCGGATATACCGAATAGTCCGACAGCGACCGGCACAATGCCGATACCGTCGCCAAGAGCTACGATGTCGAACGTGAAGCGGCTGTGACCGGTCATCGCGTCGATGCCGATCATGCCAAGCAGGAGGCCGAAGACCGCCATCGCGAGCATTTTCATCATCGATGATGAGCTCATATAGGCGAGCATGAAAATGCCTAGCAGGAGGAGCGCGGCATATTCCGGCGGGCCGAAGCGCAGCGCGAATTCCGACAGGATTGGAGCAAGGAACATCAGTGCGACGATACTGAATGTGCCGGCTATGAACGAGCCGATCGCCGCAATAGCAAGCGCGGGACCGGCCCGGCCTTGCTGCGTCATGGCATAACCGTCGACGCAGGTCATGACGGATGCGGCTTCACCTGGAATTCGAACGAGGATTGAGGTGGTCGAACCGCCATACATCGCGCCGTAATAGACACCGGCCAGCAAAATGATGCCGTAGATCGGGTTCAGGCCATAGGTGATCGGAAGCAGGATGCTGATCCCGGCAAGCGGGCCGACACCGGGCAGCATGCCGACCAAGGTCCCGATGATGCAGCCGGCGAAAGCGTAGAGCAGGGCGTGCGGCGTCAAGCCGACTGAGAAGCCCATCATCAGGTTTTGAAGTGCGTCCTGCATGGCGGGCTAAAATCCCCACGGGCTGCGCGGCAATTGCACGTCCAGCAGATTGAAGAAGACGAAGTAGGAAAGCAGAGAAAAGCCGATGGCGACAAGTAGGACGGAATGGACCGGCTTTCGCTCGATAACGCCCAGCAAGAAGATCAGAAGTGCGAAGATCGTCAGGCGATAGCCGAGCCATTCGAATATTGACGCGGCGATGCCGCAGGCGAGGAGGATCGCGATCGCGCGCGGCGCTTCGCCCCAGCCGATATCCCTCAACGGCACGGCGTCGGTCCCGTACCAGGCGATCAACGCCGTAATGATGGCGAAAGCGATGCCGAGGAACAGCGGCAAGAAGCCGGCGCCGGGCTCCGTCAGGGTGCCGATCGGATAGGAACGGTTCTTCCAAAGGATGAACAAGGCAAGCAAAAACAAGAGCGTGCCGGACAGGCGGTCGCTGCCAACTGAAGTCAGTTTGCGAAGCATTGCGACCGCCATGCCGTCCTGCGGCGAGAGTGTCCGCCGAGCACGCTACTTCTTTTCGCTATCGATCTTGCCGATCTTCTTGATCGCAGCTTCGAGCATCTTGGTATCGGCCGCGATGAACGTCTTGAAGTCGTCGCTGTCACGATAGTCGACCGGGATCTGAAGATTCTTCAGTGCGCTCTGGAAATCCTCGGAGGCAACCGCTGCGCGGATCGCATCGCGAATCTCTTTCTGCAGGGCAGCCGGCGTATCTTTCGGAACGAAGACGCCGGACCAGACGTAGAACTCGGCGTCATATCCGAGCTCCTTCAGGGTCGGCGTATCGGGGAAGGCGGGGTGACGCTTTTCGCCCCAGCTTGCGAGCACGCGAAGCTTGTTGGATTTGACATGCGGCACGGCCATCGAGGGCGGCGAGGCCCACATGCCGGCGTTGCCGCCGAGCACCATGGTCATGGCCGGGCCGCCGCCAACGGCGGGGACCTGCCCCACGGCGCAGTGTCGCCGGTCTGTGAGAGCATCGAAATGAATTCGTCCGAA